>Ga0302252_1000392_pt1 | contig 40785 bp, 40 predicted proteins | sample AAG_RA_Leu_MG_FD_193511 | JGI IMG/M metagenome (GOLD analysis project Ga0302252, IMG submission 193511) | Enriched activated sludge microbial communities from anaerobic digester in WTTP, New Holstein, Wisconsin, United States - AAG_RA_Leu | ecosystem: Engineered > Bioreactor > Anaerobic >... | reverse complement strand
CTGGCCGACATTCTGAACAGAAGATGATACCTGGCTCGTCAGAGAGGCGGCAGTCTGGCCGACATTCCGAACAGAAGATGATACCTGGCTCGTCAGGGAGGCGGCAGTCTGGCCGACATTCTGAACAGAAGATGATACCTGGCTCGCCAGGGAGGCGGCAGTCTGGGCGACATTCTGAACAGAAGATGACATCTGGCTCGTCAGGGAGGCGGCAGTCTGGCCGACATTCCGAACAGAAGATGATACCTGGCTCGGCAGGGAGGCGGCAGTCTGGCCGACATTCTGAACAGAAGATGATACCTGGCTCGTCAGGGAGGCGGCAGTCTGGCCGACATTCTGAACAGAAGATGATACCTGGCTCGTCAGGGAGGCGGCAGTCTGGCCGGTGTCGCGGAGCAGCGAGGCACTGGGACGCATGATGCCCGGAGACAGGGAGCCTGTAAGAGTCGATGATTCCTGACCGGCAGGATTCGAAAAAAGCCGGCCGGCCTCTGTAAGAGAGTATTTTACGACAGTATCAGGCGCCGGCGCAGAAAGGCCTGATGGAAAAATATTCTGCTTTGCCGCAGATTCAGATGCTCCCGCCAATTTGCATGAAGTGCCTGCAGATAATTCAGACGGCTTGATATTAGATTTCTGAAGGCCTCCAGCAAAGACTGAGCTGGCTGAGGCTTTCATATTCCCTTCCAGCACATTCTGAGACGGCAGGGAATACTGTGCCATCTGAGGCGATGACTCGCTCAGCCTGTTGAATGTCGGGGTGAGACTGGCAGTGGCGTTCCTGGATTGCGGCGATGCCTGGTATTCTTTGACATCGACTTCCCGGCCGGATGGCTGCCCTGTAATGTTCTGATATTCGGCCTTTTGAGCTGCTGAGCTCTCGGTCTTTGTGAACAGCCTGTCCCTTACGTTGAAAAGACTGTCGGCCTCTCTGGATGCCGAAAAGACGGCCTTATCTCCCGAGATATTGAACTCCCGGGATGGAGCCATCTCCTTATACAGCTTTCTGTCCGATTCGGAATTATTGAAAGCCCCGGCCTTCTCTGAGCACCGCGAAATCTCTGTCGCAGTCGCTCCTGCGCCGGCCGGCTTCTCATATGCATCAGCCTTCCCGAATACAGCCGGCTTTTCGTAAACAGAGGGCTTTTCAGCAGAAGCCGCCCTGCCTGCAGAAGCAGTTTTGTCAACAGCATTCGCATTATTGGCAGCTGGTTTTTCCGGCGGAGGCTGCCTTTCGGCGACAGGCCTCTCTGAAAGCTCGCACCACGTGCTTCTGAGCCTGGCAGACGCGAGAAAAACATGAGTGCCTGAGCCGGATTGATGCTCCTGCCCTCCGGCAGATATCCCGGTCATTCCTGATGATGACGCCGCTCCTGTCGCACCTGCCGTCTTCCTCGTGCTGACCTCGGAAGAAGATCTCTGCTGCGATATGCCTGAGCCGCCTATTCCCTCTCCCATCGCCATCGCCGTTCTCCTCTATAGGAGTCCGGTACGCCTGAGTGCATGCTGTCGAGATCCAGCGCCCGCGAAATCCTGAAGCGTTCATCTGCCTATATTATAGCCCTGAATCGAAAGAAGCGTCAATAGTCCATGTCTTCCAGCTTTTTCATAACCTGGAAGCGCTCTATCCTGAAATCCAGGGCCTTTACCGCCGTCAGGAGCGCCCGCCTGTTGTCTCCCGTCACCACCCCGACGAGCCATCTGAGGCCCTTCTCCCTGCCGCGTAAGGACGCGGCTTCGATGAGCCTGTGCACCACATATTTTCCCCAGTATTTCCTCTTGACTGCCAGGTCATGGATGAAGGCCTGCCGCTCGCCTGTCATCTGATCGATATTGTCAGTGAGGACAATTATGTAGCCTGCCCTCTCGCCGCTGTCCCTGTCGAAGGCCACTATTATGTCGATATCGCTCTCTGTCTCATAGTATCTGAACAGATCGTCGAGGGCCTCCTTCAGAAGCCCCTGCTGCACAGGCGGCCCGTCCATTCTCTGCCTGGGTATGCCGAACGAATATGATTCAGAGGCCAGCTCCGTAATGAACGGATAGTCTTCCCTGCCCGCTTTTCTTATCTCTATTTCCATGTGATATCACCTGTCCTGATTCGGTTTCGATGAAAAAGCGCTGATACCTCTGCACGGCTTCCACAGGCCTGGACAATCTTTGAAAAGGCTCTGTGGCGCAGGTTCGCAGATAGGAGAGCAGGACATCGTCCTCCGGTGGAGAATGAGCATGTAATACTGCAAGGAGGTGCATTCAATGCAAGATGTGGCAGCAGCAGAAAAAGTATTCGGCAGGATTGATACCTACCGGAATGAAGTCATACGTTTACAGAAAGAGCTGACCGCCATCCCGGCGCTGGCTCCATCGAGCGGTGGAGAGGGCGAATGGAAGAAAGCGAGAAAAGTGCGGCAGTTCATGGACGAAACAGGCTATGACAGCGTCAATGAGATTAACTGCCCTGACGAATCGGTGCCGGAGATGAAGAACCATCCGAATCAGATCTACACAGTCAAGGGCAGGAGCAGTGACAGGACCATATGGATAATGAGCCACTACGATATCGTGCCTCCCGGAGAGAGGCGGCTCTGGAACAGCGATCCATACGACGTCAAGGTCGAGGGAGACGAGATATACGGCAGAGGCGTGGAAGACAACCAGCAGGGCATGGTGTCGTCTATCCTGGCAGTCAAGGCGCTGAAGGAGGAAGGGCTCACTCCTGAATATGACGTCTCGCTGCTCTTCATCTCAGACGAGGAGACAGGCAACACGCAGGGGATCCAGCATATACTTAAGGATAACCCCAATCTCTTCCGGAAGGATGACTACATCATCGTGCCTGATTCAGGGAGCGAAGATGGGACTGCTATCGAGGTAGCCGAGAAGTCCATCCTCTGGGTCAAGTTCACGACAAAGGGCAAACAGTCACATGCGTCGCGCCCCCATTCAGGGAATAACGCTTTCAGGGCGGCATCGTTCCTCGTAGTGAAATTGAACGATCTGTACAGGGAATTCCCTCTTGTGGACCCCATCTTCGATCCGCAGACGAGCACGTTCGAGCCGACGAAGAAAGACAACAACGTCCCTAATATCAACACGATCCCGGGCGAGGACGTCTTCTACCTGGACTGCAGGATTCTCCCGTCTTATCCCATCCCGAAGGTGCAGGAGAAAATCGAGCAGTTCGCCAGAGAGATTGAAAAGGAGTTCGGAGTTCAGATCTCGGTCGAGTACCCGCAGCAATCGCAGGCCGCGCCTGCTACTCCGTCTGACGCTCCTGTCGTCAAATCTCTCGCCGAAGCTATAAAGGAAGTATACAAGGTCGATGCAAAGCCCATAGGCATAGGCGGAGGAACAGTTGCGGCGTTTGTCAGGAAAGCCGGGATGAACGCCGTGGTATGGTCGCGCATAAACGAGACTGCCCATCAGCCGAACGAGCACTGCTCGATAGGCAACGTGCTCGGAGACGCGAAGGTTTTTGCCCATATAATGCTTCAGAAGTGACAGCCGGGCCGGCTCTGCCGAAGCCCGGAACATGCACGATACAGCACCGGAACAGGCTGCCCTGTCTTCCCAGGGCAGATGCCGCCGGTCATGCTGATGAGCTAATTGATAAAGGAGGTTTCAATGGAAGAAAAGGGGTTTAAACCATACATACCACCAGACACAGACATGAAGGAGTTCACGCTCAAGGCACTCTTCATAGGCCTCGTTATGTCGATAGTTCTGGGCGCGGCAAACGCATATCTGGGACTCAAGGCAGGTATGACCATCGCGGCCACATATCCCGCGGCGGTAATCGGCATGGCCTTCCTTCGTTTCTTCAAGGGGAACATACTCGAAGAAAACATGGCCAGGACCGTCGGCTCCATCGGAGAATCGGTCGCGGCAGGCGCCATCTTCACCCTTCCGGCCTTCATCATCGCGGGGATCTGGAAAGATCTTCATATCGGCGAGTCCATCGCCATCATGATGGTCGGAGGAATCATAGGAATTCTATTCGTAACCCTTCTGAGAAGAGTGATGGTCGAAGACAGAGATCTCCCCTTCCCTGAGTCGGTTGCTGCATCTGAGATTCACAAAGCGGGCCAGGGCGGTGCGGGAGCGTCATACCTGTTCGTGGCAATGGGAGTGGGAGCACTGGTAAAAGTCCTGGGTGAGCTGAAGGTCTACGCAGCCAGCTGGGAAAAGTTCATCCATTTCTCACAGAGCACAATCAACGTGGCAATCAAGCACACGTCGGCAGGCGGCTCTGAAGAGGTAGTCAAGCACGGCGTTACAGGGCACGGAGGCGTCCTTGTCACGACGCCGGGAGTCAGTCCGGCTTATATGGGAGTCGGCTACATCATAGGCCCTACACTCGCGATGCTGAACTTCAGCGGCGGCCTTCTTGCATGGGGGCTCTTCGTGCCCCTGCTGATGTACTTCCTCGGCCCTGACCTCAAGTCTTTCCTGATGTCGGTCCACGGCACCTCTTTCGAACAGATGCAGGATGAATCGTGGATTCAGCTCGCATACCAGGTTTGGAAATTCATGGTCCGCCCTGTGGCCATAGGCGGTATGCTTGTCAGCGCGGCATTCACTCTTTACAACATGAGAAAGAACCTCATCGAAGGTCTCAAGAGAGCAGTAACAGACGTACAGAAGGCAGCGAGCGGCCCGAGCGACGTCTCCAGGACTGAGAAGGATCTCAACTTCAAGTTCATCTTCCTGGGACTGATTCTTGCAGGCATAGCCACATTTTTCATCTATAACTTCTTTGCCCATAATGTTATGGCGGCGCTCGTCGCCACTATCGTAATGATGATAGCCGGCTTTTTCTTCGCCGCCGTTTCAGGATATCTGGTGGGACTCATCGGCTCGAGCAACAACCCGATCAGCGGCCTCACAATCTCGACACTGGTCGTGGCAGCGCTGCTGATGGTAATCCTGGGCATGAAGGGCACCACAGGAGTGGCGGCCGTTCTCGGCGTGGCCGCAGTCGTGTGCGTGGCAGCGGCCGTCGCAGGCGAAATGCTGCAGGACCTCAAGGTCGGACATATCCTCGGAGGCACTCCATGGAAGATGCAGGTCGGCGATCTCATAGGCGTCGTTGCAGCCTCCTCCATCATGTGGTGTCCTTTGATCGCGCTTCACCAGGCGGATATTAAATCGGGAGGTGAAGGTTTTGGCGGAAGGACACTTGCCGCGCCTCAGGCGGGACTTATGGCAATGCTCTCCCAGGGCATAGTCGGAGGCGAGATGGCCTGGCCGCTCATCATCACCGGCATGCTGATGGCCGTTGCGATGATTCTGATCAAGGTCAAGAGCCCGATGCTCGTCTCAGTCGGAATGTACCTTCCCTTCGAGACTACAGCAGCCATATTCCTGGGAGGCATGGTCAGATGGGTAGTCGATTTCATGGCTGCCAAGAAGGAGTTCAACAAGGAGCAGAATGAAAAAGTGGAGAACACAGGCGTGCTTGTGGCCTCAGGGCTGATAGCCGGGGAGGCATTGATAGGCCTGGTCTTTGCCGCATTGGCATATGTCGATATTAAAACGCCTGCTGTCTTCAGCCATCCTTCATTCATTACCAGTATACTCGTGATTATAGGAATTGGAGTAATCCTTACCATGATCCCGATCTCTGCAGCACAAAAGAAAGAATAGAATCATGAGCCGTCGCAGCGAAAAAGCTGAAAGAGCCGCTGTCAACCTGCTTCTGCTGAAACCAAGGTGGAACAGGGAATGGAGCGAGTCTCCCGGTGAGAAGCTGGCCATACTGCAGCCTAGATTCACCAACGAGCTGGCAAAGAAGCTCTTCGGGAGGCTCAGCAGGAGCCCCGATATCAGGATAAGGCTCGATGACTTCGGTGCATTCGTATGGAAGCTCTGTGACGGCGAACACACAGTGGAAGAGATAGGAAATGAGCTCAGAGCCAGCTTTGGAGACTCGGTGGAGCCTGCAATGGACAGGCTCGAGCTCTTTCTCCAATATCTGGAGCGCTATGAGTTCATAACCTACCCGAACGTTACAGAGCTGCAGCAGGCGGGAAGCAGAGACAACACTACTGAGGAGAAGCGTGGACTATGAAGAGACTGCGAAAGGATCCGGAAGAGTACAGACAGCAGAAAAGCGGAGAGAATTCGGAAAGTGCTGCAGAGCCTCGCATCGACAGCGCTGCAGCCAAATACAGGTCTATCTGGCGGGAATTCATCTTCAAGGATCTCTGCGAAGACGAAAAAGACGAGCTCATCAACGGCATGATAGTCGAGGAGCTGAAGGAGATGGGCTCTTACTCAGAGCTGGTGATGGACATAGTCTCGTCGATGATCGTGAGCCAGCGAAAAGTCCTCATGAACGATCTGAACACTGAAGACGAGGAGAAGAAGACCAGAGAGAAGGTCCTGCAGAACCTTTTCAGCTTCTCCACGTATGTCTCTTACCTGCTGAACTATCTGTGGGAGAGGCGGAACCAGAGCAACAGGAACTTCACGAGGACCGTGATAGCCTGGATCTCGAGGCAGGCTCAGCAGATCATAAACGCGCTGATATCCATAAAGGATTTCCTGCACATATCAGAGATACACTATGTCAACACCGCATCGATGAACGGGCCGGTGATGACCATCAACGTCATTTTCAAGACATGACAGTCAGAGCCACACCTTCGTGCGTGAAAACATTGCAGTGAGTACATACTGACGCCACCAGGGAAGCCCGGTGGCGTTTTCAATTTCTGCGGCGGTATCTCAGCATAGCCGCTGTATCAAGGGTTGTCGCGCAGGTCCACGATGACCGGATCGGCCTTGTCGAGCTTGTACATCACTGCCACGATTTTAGCTGTCTTCGGTATGTTGAAGCACATGGTCAAGGTGCTGACATCCTCTCCCGGCTTCAATGTCACAGGCTTCACGAAGGGCTTGAACTTTGCCGGGAGCAGCTTCGTGGCCTGCAGTCCCGAGTAGAGCTTTCTTGTCTTGCCCTCTTTCTTCTCATCGACGAGTATGACGCTCTCCGGTCTCAGCGTTATTGTCACTGGCGCGGCGCCTGACTTGTCCGAGAGGTTGGCGAAGTTGAGCACGATCTGAGCCAGAACGAAGCCTGGCTGTGCCTTCTTCTCCCCTCCTCCTTCGAGATCTATGTGGTCTTTGTAGATGATCTCAGTCGACCTCATGTAGATGACGCCGTTGTTGCTGCTGTAAAGTTTGATCTTGGAATTCTGGCCCTGGCAGATTCCATATGATAGCACAGCCGCGGCAACGAGGCAGAGAATCGTGACACCAATCTTTTTCATATGACCACTCCTTCGCATATGCCCCTGTGCAGGGCGTCTTCGTATATTACAGATCAAAAGCCCGGTTCTATTCCGTAGATTCAGATTACGTGGATCGATCTCCCTTCGAGCATGTGATAGCATTCTGAGTGAATCTCGGAAAGGGTCGGATGGGCCCTCACCACGTCGCCCATCTCGCGAACCGTGAGGCCATGGCGCACTGCCACGACTCCTTCGTGTATCAGCTCAGTGGCCTTTTCTCCGACTATGTGAACGCCTCTGACCTTTCCAGTTCCCTTTTCCGCTACGATCTTGATGAGGCCTGAGATATCGCCGCCTGCATGGCTGCGCCCCATGGCCCTGTAGGGAACTTTAGCGACGAGCGGCTGCTCCACCTCGCTCTCCCTGACTCCCACTGAAGCCACTTCGGGATGAGTGTATACACAGCTAGGGATGGCGCTGTAATCCATTGAAGCCTCTTCACCGGCGGCAGAGCGCGCCGCCACTATCCCCTGCGCTGTCGCAGAGTGTGCCAGCAGCGGCGAGCCGGCCACCACGTCTCCTATCGCGTAGATCCCGTCAATCTCTGTCTTCATCGATGGAGATACGGCTATGCGGCCGCGCTCGAGGGCGATCCCTGTGTGCTCGATCCCTATGTCGCCAGTGTTGAAAGCCCTGCCCACTGCCTGCAGGATCACCGAATATGACGCGCTCTTTCCATCTGAGAAAGTCACGCCCCGTCCTTCCAGCTTTTCCACCTTGCAGGATGTCTTTACCTGGATCCCCTTCTTCTTGAGCTCTCTCTGGCAGGTCTCGACTATCTCGGCATCGAGACCCGGCATGGCCTGCGGCATCATCTCCACGACTGTCACCTTGCTTCCCAGTTCTGAGAAGAAGCAGGCCATCTCCATGCCGACAGCGCCTGCTCCCACGACGAGCAGCGTCTCAGGGAGGCTTGTGAGGGACAGAGCCTCATCGCTCGTAATTATCCCGTCGCCCTTCCAGAGCCTGAGCACTTCCGTGCCTGTCGCTATTATCACGTAATCGCCCTGGATGCGCTCGCCTGCCGCCTCTATCTCATGATGGCCTGTGAAGCGCCCACGGGCTTTAACGACTCTGACCCCTCTCTTTGCAAGAAGACTTTCCACGCCGGTCCTGAGAGTCTTGACGACCTTGTCTTTTCTCGTCTGCATCGCCTCCAGATCGGCAGATGCGCCTTCGACTCTCACACCGTACTTCGAGGCGTCCCGAATCTTTGAATAGACATCGCTGCACGCCAGCAGCGCCTTCGTAGGTATGCATCCCCTGTTAAGGCAGGTGCCTCCCACTTCCCTTTCTTCAATCAGTGTGACTGTCAAGCCTTTCTGGGCAGCCACGAGAGCCGCCGCATAGCCTCCAGGGCCTCCGCCCAGTACGATCAGGTGCTTGCTCATCTCTGCTTGGTCCTTTCTCATCTGACTGCCGCCTTCACCGGCTCCTCCGGCTGATGCAGCACGTTTGTGCGTTTTATGAAGTATTTCCGCTTATTCACTGCGCCATTATATGATAACAGAATCGACGGAGAGCTGTCAATTCAATCGTTCCCTCTTTCTGAAGGGCGCGAGAGCAGGGCGGATGGAAGGTGCAATCATCCGCCTCGTACGGAGCATGTTGCACCTGTCGTCCCGCTCATCGCCTGGAGTCTCCATTATGAATGGAACATTCCGGAGCCTTTCATCGTTGAGGATCCTGACGAGTGAGGCCCGTCCGATGAATCCGTCACCTATGTGCCAGTGCCTGTCTTTCTTCGAGCCGAACGGCACGTGTGAATCGTTGAAATGGATGAGGGCGAGCCTCGAAAGGCCTATCCGGCTGTCCATCTCTTTTATCGTCCTGCTGAGGCCGGCTTTCGTATGAATCGGCATTCCGGAGCCGAATGCATGGGCAGTGTCGAAACAGAGCATCAGAGGGTCGGCTGCGGCAGCCTTTTCCATAATGGATGAGATCTCGTCGAAAGAGCTTCCGATGATCCCTCCTGAGCCCGCGCTGTTTTCGAGTATCAGCGGAACTGATGATCCGCTGAGCTCCCTGGCTCTCTTCAGCGCCTCTGCGACTCTGGATATGCCCGTGAGCCTCGATCCCTCACTGCCGACAGAGCCGAGATGGAATATCACGCCTGCAGCCCCTATCATCTCTGCGGTGGCCAGCTCGCCTGCAAGGTGCGCCGTGCTCCTGCCGTGCAGATCTTCATCAGATGTCGCCAGGTTGAGGAGATATATGGCGTGCACGAACCAGGGCTTTATGTCCAGCCTTGAGAGCGACGATTGAAGCTCCTCAGCCTCTTCGGCGCTGATTTCCCTTCTCTTCCACTGGGATGGCGCCTGGGTGAAGAGCTGGAGAGCCGTGCAGCCCCTTCTCAGCGCTCTTGCCGGGACATTTCTGAGCCCGCCTGCTATCGAGATGTGGAATCCAAGCCTCCTTGTGCTCATGGCCGCCTCTGAGGCCTGTATGGAATGAAATGGACTGAGCCGCTCACGCTGACAGTGAGCCCTGCAGAACCGCCCTCCACTTTTATCCCTGGAAGGTAGATCCTCTGGTGCTCGACCATAACCGGATCGGGAAGCTCCTCCAATCCGCCGCAGATAATCCATTCATTCTCAACTGTCAGAGTACAGACGCTCCCGCAGATCGGGCAGCAGAAACGGAGCTCTCCGCTCGCCGGATCGGCGTCTCTGCAAAGCCCGAACAGCTTTGAGATGCTGTAATTCTGACCGCACTTTTTACAGGATAAAGCCGTCATCATGTCAAACGCCTGAGATCTCCCGTGATAGTCTGTCTGCAGGGATCTCTTCCTCAACACCGGGATTCTATAACCTCTTCCCATATCCTTTTGCTTGCTTCAGTATTGATATTGTGCTATACTCAAGAACGCAGGCGCCGCCATCTGCAGATGGAAATGGCGCCGGATAACACTTCACTCAGGACGCGCAATGCGAGTCCCTGAGCCAATGACAGAGAGAGAAAGATAAATGGAAGAATCAAGAGAAAAAGCAAAGTTTTCTACGTATATAGAAGAGCTGGACGCCGCAGTCGACAGGCTGATAGACGAATGCAAACTCCCCTCGCAGGACGACTGCCTGATCAGGGATATGATAATAACGGCGCTGAAGATGAAGCTCGAGGAGAACGCGACGCTCGATCTGAAGATAGCCATGATGGCACTGAAGGAGATGAGATATGCCTTCAAGGTGTTCAAGGACTACCAGCGCTTCAAGAAGGTGACGGTCTTCGGCTCGGCCAGGACAGAGGAAAGCGCCCCTGAATACGGCCTCGCCAGGGATTTTGCCGGCGCCATGACTCAGCACGGCTATATGGTAATCACCGGAGCAGGCGGCGGCATCATGCAGGCCGCCAATGAAGGCGCCGGAAAGGAGAAGAGCTTCGGCCTCAATATAAGGCTGCCTTTTGAGCAGAGAGCCAACAGATTCATACTTGACGATAAAAAGCTGATCATCTTCAAATATTTCTTCACGAGGAAGCTCATGTTCGTCAAGGAAGCCGATGCCTTTGCGCTTTTTCCAGGCGGCTACGGAACCCTCAACGAGGCCATAGAGATACTGACGCTGATACAGACGGGGAAAAGCACGCCGCTCCCGATCGTGATGATGGATGTGCCTGGCGGAACGTTCTGGAAGAGCTTCGTGGAGTATGTAAAGACGAGCCTGATGGACAATAAGTACATATCGCCGCCGGATCTCAACTACTTCTATGTCACAGACAGCGTGGAATCAGCCTGCGCCCATATCCTGCATTTTTACCGGAACTATCACTCGATGCGCGTCGTGGGAAGATTTATGGCGATCAGGCTGAAAACGCGCCCTGACGAGGAGTTCCTGAAGAGACTGAACAGGGATTTCGGCGACATCCTGAAGGAAGGCGAGTTCCATATCAGGGGACCGTTCGAAGAAGAGCTGTCCGACACCGATATAGTAGAACTGCCGAGGCTCGCTTTCATGTTCGACGGGAGGAGCTTCGGGAGGCTGAGGTCTCTGATCGACGCCATAAATGACACGAAGGGCGATGTGGTGTTCCCGACTGAGAGGCGCTCGTTCATATTCCTGTGATTACAAATGCTGCCGAAGAGAAAAAAACGGCACCCGTTCGGGTGCCTTATTCATATTCCTGCAAGGAGGATAAACAGTTAGATTGAGCGTCTTCTGCGGCTGGCATCGGCGGCGGAGAAGTCTACCTGGTCAATCAGATCCTCGATTGTCATCGAGTAGCTCTCTACTGTCAGACAAACCGGATTCGTGCGCGAAGTATTTTCACTGCCAAGGCTGAAATCGTTCAGTCTTGAAAGGTAGCTCTTCGGTATTATCGGTCTGTCGTTGAATCCTGTGATCATTTCTCCGCCCTCCTGTTTTCTGACACCATCATATCAGATACTGAGGTGGCAGGTGAATAAAAAATCGGCAACCTGCAGAAATTGACGGTCAAAATGCAATGAGACTCCCCATGATGCATTAGACGACTCACGCGATGATCGCCACAGGGTATGAGAAGGCTCACGTCGAAGTAATGCTGTGGCAGTATCCCAGGCGCGCGCAACCGGCCTTTGCAGGTGAGTCAATCATGAAAAACAACTACAAGAGGATAAACATTCAGATCCGGGGGGATCAGCATGCGAAGATCGCAGACGCAGGACTCTCAATATCGGGCCTGCTCCGTGATCTCCTCGACGATCATTTTTCCGAGCACAAGATCGTGCTGAACGTGGACCGGGAGTGCCGAGATCTGTATGACAAGATAATAAGCAACTTCGGCGGAAATGACAAGGAGATTGAAAAATACTTCATGCGCTCCCTCGAGCTGTATCTGAAGGACAAGATCACGAAAGGCGAGGCACTGAGGAAAAAAATCCTCAACAACATCAACGAGAGCTGAGCAGGCTGCCTCCAGGCTTCCTGCCTGATGCTATGTATATCATACCCATATGGTGACGTGTCAGGCGGAAATCCGAGCCCTTCTCCTTCAGAAAAGATATGAGCTCCCTGCTGCTGTTCTGCCAGCCGTATCTGAAAAGCCATCTCATCATCACGGCAGGGCCTGCGAACCACCCTGCAGGCAGAATGTCATCAGCAAAGACAAATGAGCCTCCTGATCTCAGAGATTCAAAGTGCCCTTCCAGGCTTTCGCGCCAGCCCATGACAGTCGAAAACAGATAAGTGGATATCAGCGCGTCGAAGCAATTCCCTGCAAAGAGGGCAGATGTGACGTCGCCTGCCACGAGCGAGAAATTGCTTATATTGCCTGCCCTGATCCACTTCTCGGCCTCTCTGAGCATGCCTGTGCTCGAATCGACGCCGACAAGCCTGCCTTCTTCACCAATCAGCTCGAGTATCAGCGGGAAATTCCGCCCTGTGCCGCATCCGAGATCGAGCACTCTGTCGCCCTTTCTGAGGCCCAGCCGCCTGACCGCCTCCCTGCGGTACAGCATGTCTCTTCCTGTCGACAGCATCTCGATCAGCACATTGTAATACGGAGAGCGCCTGTCATAGACATCTCTTATCAGACTGCGCTCGCAGTCGATCCGTGAATTCTGACTGGCATCTCCTGTCATGCTGCAAGCCTCCTGCAGGTCATGCTGTCACATTCTACCCTTTTTGTGCCGCTCCTATGATTTTTTAACAAAAAGTGCACATATTTTTACAGCGCGACAACAAATCCACAATATGGCCCGGCTATAATCATTACAGAAAGGGGTGAGCGCAAGATGCCGAATCTTTCGAGATCACATTCATTGGCCTTTGTTGCAGTGGCACTGGCAGTTGCATGCGCTGCAGGATATGTTCTCTATTCGCAGCAGGAAGGTCCCGGGCTGGGACCTCCATCGCTGGTCACTGAAACACAGACACCCTGGAACGGGCATCACGATGGGAAAAGCAGAAAAGCCTCACAGAAGTCGGGCGACATGGAAAAAGGCGATGAAAGAGGGACCGTCACTGTCCATGTATGCGGTGAAGTGGCAGAGCCGGGCGTCTACAGGCTCACCGGAAAAAATATCGTGCTCGGTGCAATAGAAGCGGCAGGAGGAGCGACTGATAAGGGTGATCTCCAGGGGCTGAATCTCGCGAAGGCCCTCAAAGATGGAGAGCAGGTCTGTGTCCCTGGAAAGGGGGTGAATATCCGGGACTCTGCGGGAGCCGGGAAAGGAAAGAAGGCAGATGGAAGCAGGCGCGGTAAAAGCAGCAGGCACTCGAGAGAGGCTGAACAGACTGAAGACGGTGCGCCATCCCGGAGCAGCCGGGCTGACGAAGACATGACGGCAGCCGAAGAAGGCGGCAATACTCTCGATTACTGGAGGCCAGGCGCATCGTCAGGGCGCGGAAATCCTTATGAAGAAAGCTATGGCGAAGAGCTTGACAGCCGCCGCAGCCGGTGCGATGAGACCGTCAACATCAACACAGCCACGCTGAAAGAGCTGGAGAGCCTGCCTGGCATAGGTCCGGTGATTGCTTTGAGGATAGCCTCTTACAGGCGCGGGCATGGCTCTTTCAACTATCCTGAGCAGCTCATGGATGTACAGGGCATAAAGAAGTCGGTCTTTGAAAAGCTTCAGAAAAGGATTACTGTCAGATGAAAGCAGCGCCGGGCTGACTTACGACCTGCGACGTCGGAAAAAGGATGAAGGCATTTTTAACCGTTTGATATTATTGCAAAAATGGAAAATATCCTGTACAATTGATCTGGGCATAATACCAGAGGAGTATGAGTAACTGCGGCATTGAAAACAGGCATCTGAATTGAGCTGCCGGTTTCAGCCGCCCTGCACGACAGGGTTTTCGATGTACATTACCGGCAAGATTGGAGCAGATATATGAGAACAAACAGCGCGAGAGGCACCAGCACCCTGTTCTTTCTTGGACTCGGTGTGGTGATAGGAGTCATTGTAGTTATCTTCTCTGCCTCGTTCATGAAATGGAAGAACCAGGCAAGAGCCGCAAAAGCGGTTCCGGTTGCGGCCTCGCCGTCCCCGCAGCCTTCCCCGACCGGAGAGACCGCCTCAGATGAGACTGCATCTCCGGTAGCAGTCCGGGTGGACAGGGTAAAAGATCCTGTGTGCGGGAAGCTTGTCAATCCAAATACCGATCTGAACGTGAAGTTCAAGGGGAAGACATTCTGCTTCTGCAGTGAAGAGTGCCTGAGAACGTTCAAGGACGACCCCTTCTCTTATGTCGATTTCCAGATCAAGCTGGAGATCAAGGTGGATCCTTCGGCCGCCCCAGTGAGGACAATAGAGGAGACAACCGGCACAGGAGACTCGACAGAGGCCCCGCCGGATATAGCACTGCCTGATACGACAGAGACGAAGGCGCCGCCGCCCAGGATAGAGATCCCGAACGAGGCCCCGCCGGCAATCAGGCAACCTCCCAGGGAGAAGCCTGCCAATGCCACGCCGCCCAAAACCCGTCCCACTCCGGAGGAGATCCCCCTTAACGGAGGCGAAATAGCGCAGCCCAAGCCGCCAAAGGAAAAGCCTCCGGCAGTAGTTGACAAGCCGAAGCCTCCTGGAGGCGCAGCGCAGCCCAGGCCGCCAAAGAAAGAGGAGCTCAAGATCGAAGAGATACCGCTCGAATAAGAGTTACAGGCTGCTTACACAACAAAGAAACCACTGTCAATGACAGTGGTTTTGTATTTCCCGGGCTGACAGGCGCTCAGATGTTCTCGTTGCCCTTTCCATCTGCCTGTTCGGCCATCAGGGCCTTACCCATCGACTGGTACTGGTAAAGATGGGTGTTCGCCCTCCTGATCCTCCTTATCCTGCCGCTGCCGCATTGCGGGCACTTCTCGCCATCCGGCGCGCCACCGCCGCATTGCAGGCACTCGTCTATCGGGAAGCTGATGCCTCCATATCCCAGCCCTGCCTCCTTCATCTGCCTGACCGTGCCCTCCACCGCATCAGGAGTCGGGGCCGAAGGAGAGGTCACGAAGCTGAAATGGCCTCCGTTGCACAGATTGTGGAAGATCCCGTCTATCTTCAGGCGCTCCTCGAGAGAGATCTTATAGTAAGACGGAATGTGAAAGCCGCTCGTGTAATAGGGTCTCTCTGTCACGTTCGGGACTATCCCGAACTCAGAGCGGTCGAGCATGGTGAACTTGCCTGCCGTCTTTTCGATGGATGGAGCGGTCAGCACGAGATTAATGTGAAGCTCCTCGGCCAGCTCCTCCACCCTGCTCCGCATGAACTCTACGATTTCGACAGCCATATTCCTCGCTTTCTCATCTTCTCCGTGATGCCTGCCCTGCAGTGCGCAGAGGGCCTCGGCCAGCCCTGTGAAGCCTATGCCGAGCGTCCCGTTTTTCAGCGACGCCCTTATCTCGTCATCTTCCTGCAGAGACTCTGAGCCCATGTAGATGGCCTCCCCCATCACGAAGGGGAGCTCCTTGGACTTCAGATGGCCCAGCATCTCGAGCCTGTTCATCAGCTGGTGCGCCGCGAGGGTGATTATCCGCTGCAGCTCGCTGTAGAAAGAGGTGAAGAGAAAATCGTTTCTCTTGTGCGAGATCCAGAGGGCGATCCTGGGGAGGTTTATCGTGACCGAAGCGATTGCGCCCCTCCTCTTCGAAGAGACCTCGCCGAGCCTGTTTTCGTTTATCCTCGTCCCGTCGCCCCAGTATGCCACCTTCTGCGGGCCTCCACCGTTGAACTGCGAGTCGAAGAAAGAGAAAGCCGGATTCATGCGCCTGGAGCATACCTCGGCAGCGAGCCTGAAAAGGTCATAGTTGGGGTCGCTCGGGCTGTAGTTCACCCCTTCCTTCACATTGAAGATCACCATCGGGAAGAACGGCGTCTCTCCCCTTCCAAGGCCCCGCTGAAGGGCCTTCAGCAGGTTTCTCGTGATCATCCTCCCTGAAGACGAGGTATCCAGTCCCACACTGACAGTGCTGAGCGGAACCTGCGCTCCCACCCGGGAGTACATGGTGTTCAGGTTGTAGACCAGGCCTTCCATGGCCTGGAAGCACTGCTCCTCGTCGAGAGTGAAGTGCTGTGCCGCATACTTCCCGAGCGATTCATCGAACGAGTGAAAGGACTGCCCGCCGTACATGTCGTTCTGGCAGCTCTGCAGTATTATCGCCGCCTGCGCCGCTATGCTGTTGAAGCGCTTCGGAGGGCGGAGATACCCGTACCCTGCGAAAAAGCCCTTTTCCAGCAGCGAGTTGAGAGGTATCTGAAGCGAGTCTATCGTCTTGTTGTAGTATTCGAGTGAGTGGATGTGGATCTCTCCCCTGCGGTGCGCGTCGGCATACTGGCTCGGTATTATCCTCGACAGGTAAAAGTTGCTGCTCGCGGCGTTTGCGATCTTGAGCATCTTTGCACTTGGCGACATGAACTGGAACGGGATATCCTGCTGCGATTCCTTCAGGATATCCTCCATCGTGTCCATCAGCTCAGATTTGCCTTCCCTGATGCTCGTGCGCTTGGCCCTGTAGAGGATATAGGCCTTTGCCGTGTGCAGGAAGCCTTCGTTTATAAGGACCTTCTCGACGATGTCCTGAATCTCTTCCACCTGCGGTACCGTGCCTGCATGGGTCTTCGTGAGCTCGCTGACCACTATTGTACAGAGATGCTCTGCAGTCTCCCTGCTGTCGACGCCTGTCGCGTAAAGGGCCTTATACAGTGCTTCTGTTATCTTCTTCGTGTCGAACTTCGTAAGCCTGCCGTCCCTCTTCCTCAGAATCGGGAATGTCGAAATTGCTTTCTGCATCGGTAGTTCCTCCTGTGTCAAGAGAAAGTCTGCATCAACTGCTTTAAAAGATCCGCCTGTGAAATGCCGGAGCAGGGCTTCGTCATACAGATGGCGGTGAAAAGGATCTTTATCTTCCATGGTATTCTCGGCATCCCGTGCTGTTCCTCTGTCGCGGCATTCAATGGGCATTCAGGTTAAAAAGAAGCACTCTCGATGTATGAAGAGTGTAATATGGGGAGATGGAGAGAACATTGAGATCGGGAGGAATTCTGGATACTCCTTTGTTTTACTCTCCCCCTCTCCTCCATCCCCACCTCTCCTTTCTTACACCTGAATCTCATTCTTTCAGATTGTTAATAAAGGAGTCTGTCCCCTAGGATTTTTGTGACAGCAGGGAGAACATTCAGGGTCTATGCGCAGGATCACTTTTATTCTGATAATGATGGCAGTGCTGATGGCGGCGCTGCTCGGCTTGCAGGGATGCGGCGGGTGCAGGAGGCCGGGACCTCCGGCCAATACGCTCGTGTACGGCCTGCGCTCCGATCCGATGTTCCTGAACCCTGTGATAGCGTCGGAGATGACATCGATAATCGTGAACTCGTTCATCTTCAACACCCTCCTCAAATACAACGAGAAGATGGAGCTGGAAGGCGATCTCGCCGAGTCATGGAATACCTCCCCTGACGGCAGGAAGATTACGTTCAGGCTCAGGAAAGGCGTGACCTGGCATGACGGTGCGCCATTCACGGCCGGTGATGTGAAGTTCACCTTCGACACGCTCTTTGATCCCTCGACAAACACCTTCAACAGAGGGCTTTTCCAGGTAGACGGCAGGAACCCTGAGATCGTCATAAAGGATGACCTGACAGTAGAGTTCAAGCTCCCCAAGCCATCTGCTCCATTCATATCAAACATCACGCAGCTGGGAATCGTCCCGTCGCACCTGCTTAAGGGAGCAGACATAAACAGGGGCGAGTTCAACTGGCATCCTGTAGGGACAGGCCCTTTCAGGTTCTGTGAATGGAAGGCCTCTGAGAAGGTGCTGCTGAAGGCGAACAGGGCATATTTCAGGGGGGCGCCGAAGCTCGAAGGCGTGCTGCTGATAATCATCCCATCTGCCGAAAGCCGCCGCATAGCTCTCATGACAGACACGATAGATGTCACAACGCTCTCAACGGAGGATCTGAGAGCGGTCAAGGACATGAAGAACATCGAGATATTCAAATGGAGCCAGCTCTGCTATTACTACCTGGGCTTCGACCTCACGAAGGAGATATTCCAGGACAGAAAGGTCCGCCAGGCCATAAACTACGCGATTGACAAGGAGCGGATCGTCAAAGCGGTGCTGCAGGGAACAGGAGAAGTGGCGACAGGGCCGATCCCGATACCGTCATGGGCCTACACTGCAGATGTCGAGCAGTATCATTACAGCCCGGAAAAGGCAAAAAAGCTGATGGAAGAGGCAGGATGGAAGACGGTCGGAAAGGGCGGCACGGCCGAAAAGAACGGCAAAAGACTCGAGTTCGAGCTCCGTTATCCGTCAGGAAGCCCGCCCTGCGAAAAGGCCTCCGTATTCATACAGAACAACCTCGCCGCCGTGGGCATAAAGGCCAATCTCAGAGCCACCGAGTTCTCGGCGCTTATAAACACGCTGAATCCGGGGCAGTTCGAGGCTGTCATACTGGACTGGACTGAGAACTACGATCCGGACTGCTTTGTCGAATGGCACTCGTCACAGATTGGCGACAAGGGCATGAACTTCATGAGCTATTCGAACCCTGATGTCGATCGCCTTCTCGTCGAGGCGAGGGAGACTGTGGACAGGCAGAAAAGGATCGGGCTCTACAGGGAGTTTCAGAAAGTGATAGCCGAAGACGCGCCTTATGTCTTCCTGTGGAATCCCGACGCGGTCGTTGCGATCAACAGGAGGATAAAGGGGTTCGCAAAGCCCGGCCCGGCTGGTATCTTCCTAGATCCGGAAAAGGTATTCATATCGCAGCCTGGTCAGTGACTTTCTTCATCTGCCGCTCGAAGCTCTTCCAGTGAAACTCCATCGATGTGGGATAGTACGATTTCCAGTAGTCCCATTCATGAGGGCCCTGATTTTCATAGTGCTCCACCTCGAAGCCGAGAGAGCTCAGGAACTTTGCCATCGTGCGGGTAGCTTCCTTTCCGGCATCTCCAGTCCCGCAGGACAGAATGTAGCGGTTCCTGTTCTTTTTTATCTCGTCCCTGTTCTCCAGTATCAGCTCGTAAGACATGTCGTTGAAAGTGCCGCTCATGGCGCCGACCGAACAGAAGAGATCCGGGTGGATGGCGCTGAGGTAAAAGGCGTTGTAGCCTCCTGTCGAAAGGCCGTCGATTGCCCTGCTGCCGTGCTGCCTGACTGTCCGGAACTCGCCTTCAACATGGCCGATCAGGTCCTTTCCAAGGTAATAGCCGATACGGTGATCGCCCTTGTACAGCTCGGCGTTTTCGCGGGGCATCACGACTATCATCTCGCCAATCTTGTTCTCGGCTGTCAGACTGTTCATCATCTTATGGATGTCCGCCTTTTCGAGCCACGTCCACTCCCAGTCGAGGGCTCCGTGGATCAGATACAGCGTGTTGTAACGCCTTTTTCCGAAAAAGTATCCCGGCGGAAGGTATATAAGGTACCATCGCTCCGTTCCGAGAGAATCCGAGAAGAACGTGAAATGATGGAGGCTCCCTTTCTCGCGTCCGCAGTAAATCAGCGAGTTCACGCCGCCGTAGCCGTCACTCGCGGAAAGCGCGTTGTGAGGGTCCCTGCACCATTCGCCGTCAGCGAGAAATTTATAATTGCAGTATCCGGGGGCCAAAGGGCGGGAGTTGTATTCCCAGCCATCTCCGGATCTCTCCATCGGCCATCCTGGAATCTCCCAGTCGTTGAAATCCCCGAGCACGAAGACCTTCTGCTTGTCTGAGTAAGGATAGTAAAAGCTTACCGAGCCGTCTGCCAGCTGATGTGTGAAGCGCAAGGCAGTGCTCCTTTCAACTTTGTTTGACTGATACTGTTCTTTTTCTCCAGCCCCATTCCCTTCCCACTCCTCGAAAGAGGATTGATTTGACCTTACAAGAATAGTATCTGTCAAAATCAAAAGGAGCAACTGTATGAACTGCTGGCACTGCGAGCGCCCTGCCCACGGCGTGTGCAACTTCTGCGGAAGGGGACTCTGCAGAGATCACGTCCACTCCCTTCCAGGAATAGTGGCTATGTACAGGCACAAGGACAACGTCCTGAGGGCCGTAGTTGTCGAGGACACCCTTTACTGCGGCCTTTGCAGGCCGAAGGAGAGCCCTGTCAGGATGGAAGAACTGGACGACGCAGGAGAGGTGAAGCCGTCGTGAAGAGAAAGAGCAGCAAAAAGACGTCACAGGACGAGGAGATCTCGACAGGCACCGGAACAGCCAGGGAAAACGGGCCCCTCCCGGAACCGGATGGCTCTGATAAAGGCGGTGCGAAGGGGATACACCGCAGCAACAAGCTGAACGACCTGACCGGCAGGGAGTGGATCACCTTCACGCGGTCGTGGTTCGTACACAACCCCGCTCCGCGCTCCAGGCTCCAGATACGCCACCCTGCAAAATACCCTGAGAACCTGATAGCAGAGTTCATAAATTTCTTCACAAAGAAAGGCGACACAGTATTGGACCCCTTCATGGGCGTCGGCTCGACGCTGCTGGCCGCATCCATGACTGACCGCAAGGCTGTCGGAATAGAGCTGCAGAAAAAATACTTCCGAATAGCTGAAGAAGAAACGGCACTGAAGGGAAGCGCTTTCACGCTGATAAACGATGACGCCGCAGCGCTGCGGCAGATCTGGAGCAGCCGCGGGCTCCAGTCAGCCGATTTCATAATCACATCGCCGCCTTACTGGGATATGCTGAGGCAGAGCAGGGGCCACGTCTTCAGCACGCACAAGCGCCGACACGCCGAAGGCCTCGACGTGGTATACTCGGAAGACGACGGGCGGGACATAGGAAACTGCACAGACTATGATCAATTCTGCGGCGCCCTTGTATCGATATTCCGCCAGGCGCATCAGATCCTCAGAGAGGGAAGGTATCTCGTGATAATAGTTCAGAATCTGCGCTCCGCCGAAGGGAGAATGATAACGCTCGCCTGGGACCTGGCGAGACAGCTGGACCCGCCGTTCACGTTCAAGGGGGAGCGCATATGGTGCCAGGACAACAAGAAGCTGGGCATCTGGGGTTACCCATCTGAGTTCGTGTCGAATGTTCACCACCACTACTGCCTGATCTTCAAGAAAGAGGCAGGGAGTACCAGTGCCGATGAAGCGGCCCCGCTCTCCCCGGCAAAGGAAAAGAGCCCTCGAAACAGAGGCGGAAGTCATCGGAAGAGGAGCGAGGATTAATCCCGCTGGCCGTAGAATACTCAATAAAGCCTCAGATCAGCGGCAGCGAGGCATATATCGCTCTCACTTGGCCGCGCAGGAAGTATAAGACCCCGGCCAGGGCGGCTTCCGCAGGGAAGAGCATATCCTTATTGTCCCCCTGAAGGCAGAAGAATGCTCCGGGCCTCAGACGATTTCACCTGCAGCGTGAGAGCTGCAAAGAGGAGATTCAGCGCATGGACAGGACTTTTTCCAGATCGCAGGAGCTTTACGACGAGGCGCAGCGCTATATGCCTGCCGGCGTCAACAGCCCTGTGAGAGCCTTCAGAGCGGTGGGAGGCACTCCTGTCTATTTCAGGGAAGGCAGGGGCTCGCGCCTCATCGATGCCGACGGCAACGAGTACATAGACTTTCTCGCGTCGTGGGGGCCTCTGATACTGGGGCACTGCCGCAGTGAAGTCGTCAAAGCCGTTGCAGAGGCGGCTTCGAGAGGCACCAGTTTCGGCGCGCCTCACGAAGGGGAAGTTCGGATCGCCGGCCTGATAAGGGAGTTCTTTCCGTCGATGGAGATGATGAGACTAGTTAACTCGGGAACCGAAGCGGTGATGAGCGCCATCAGGGCTGCCAGGGGCTTCACAGGCCGCTCCGGAATAGTCAAATTCGAAGGATGCTATCACGGGCACAGCGATTTCCTTCTCGCGAAGGCAGGCTCGGGGCTCATGACCTTCGACTCACCAGACAGCGCCGGAGTCCCAGTCGAGGCGACGCAGATGACTTCCACGCTCCCTTACAACGATATCGGCGAATTCAGGCATTTCATGGATGAAAAAGGAGATCAGACAGCGGCAGTAATCGTAGAGCCTGTGGCGGGGAACATGGGAGTGGTCCCGCCGGTGAATGGATTCCTGGAAGCGCTGAGAGAGATCACGGAGAAGCACGGAGCATTGCTGATATTTGACGAAGTTATAACGGGGTTCAGGGTGGCTCCCGGAGGAATGCAGCAGAAGGCCGGAATAGTCCCGGACCTCACTGTTCTCGGCAAGATAGTTGGAGGAGGCCTGCCCATCGGTATTTATGGCGGCAGAAAAGCCATAATGGAGCTGATCGCGCCGATGGGTCCTGTCTACCAGGCAGGAACGCTCTCCGGAAACCCGGTGGCCGTCGCAGCAGGCATCGCGACGCTCAATATGATAAAGGGAGCGCCGGACTTCTATGAAAAGCTGGACGCGAAGGCTGGCAGGCTCACAGAAGGCATCAGCCGGATCCTGGCAGAGCGCCGGATTCCGCACAGGATAAACAGGGTCGGCTCGATGTTCACCGTATTCTTCACAGACAGCGATGTAACCGATTACTGTTCGGCAAAGAGCGCTGACAGAGAGAGATACGCTGAGTTTTTCCACCTTGTCCTCGAGCATGGGCTCTACCTCCCGCCGTCGCAGTTCGAGGCGGCTTTCGTCTCGTCGGCCCACAATGATGACGATATTGACAGCGCTCTTGAAAGGCTGAAAGAAGCCATCTCGCATATGTCACTGCATTGAGACTGGAATGTGCAAATATGATTGAAGCAATGAAACTGGTGGAACATGAGCTGCATGAAGTCGACGACTGCATCCGCTCCGTCTTTCTGCATGAAATACCTGTAGTCAGGAATATAGTGGATCAGGTCTTCAGCACCGCAGGAAAGAGGATGCGCCCTGCCCTGCTCCTCCTCACCGCGAAGCTCTTCAACGGTATTACAGAAGACGCAATCGGAGCCGCCGCGGTAATCGAGGTAGTTCACGCCGCGTCGCTTCTGCACGATGACGTGGTGGACGATACGATAGTGAGGCGCGGCAGCGACTCGATGAACGCCAGGATGAACAACAAGATCTCCATCCTGATCGGAGACTTCCTGTTCGGCAGGGCATACACGAAGATAAGCAGGCTAAGCGACAGGAGGGTCGCCTCGGCCATTGCCGAGGCTGTGGCGCGCATGTCCCTCGGCCAGATGCTCGAGGCATATTTCCAGGGCGAGGCTGAGACATCGCTCAGTGAGTACTACTCAATCATAGAGGGAAAGACCGCGTCGCTTTTTTCCACGAGCACGAAGGTGGGCGCCATTATAGGAAGCGCATCTGACGGGCACATAAAAGCGATGGCCGAGTTCGGCAAGAACTTCGGGATGGCCTTCCAGGTAATAGACGACTACCTCGATCTGTGGGGGAACGAGGCGAAGATGGGCAAGCCTGCAGGCTCTGATCTGAAGGAGAAGAAATACACGCTCCCTGTGCTGTATCTCCTCGACAAGGCTGAAGAAGAGGACAAAACCAGGGTCAGGGAGATTCTCTCGTCGTCTGTGCTGGAGAAGAGCGGCATAGAAGAGATTCTGGCAGTTCTGAACCGCTACGGTGCGAAGGAGTTTTCCTATGGAGTGGCTGCAGGATTCATGGAGAAGGCCTGCGCATCCCTTAACGGATCATTTGAGAGCAAGGCCCGCAGGGCAATTGACGGCCTCATCGATTTCACACTGCACAGGGAAAGCTGAGGAGACTGCATGTTCACAGATTACCTTTATGTACTGGCGTTCATGGGAGGCGGCATCTTCCTGGTGGCCTCTGCCATAACTCTCGCGCGCTTCTTCCGCCCGTCGAACCCGAAAGGCGGGAAGTCTTCGACATACGAATGCGGAGAAGTCCCTGTCGGAGGGGCGTGGGTGCAGTTCAACGTCAGGTACTACATCTATGCGCTGCTCTTCGTCATCTTCGACGTCGAAGCGGTGCTCCTCGTTCCGTGGGCGGTATCGCTCAAATCTCTCGAGCCCAGGCTGATGATAACTTCTTTCGTGCTGGGAGTGATATTCATAATCGTGCTGTTCATAGCACTCGCATACGCCTGGCGGAAAGGGGTGCTGAAATGGCAATAAGGGACAAAATTCCTGTATACGTGGAGAAACTGCCTTTCGGATCCGTGCTTCTGACAAAGACAGATGAGATCCTCAGCCTGGCCAGGAGCTGCTCGCTGTGGTACCTGCTGTACGGCCTGGCCTGCTGCGCCATCGAGCTGATGGCTACAGGCGCTGCGCGCTATGACTTCGACAGGCTGGGCATGATGTTCAGGGCCACTCCCAGGCAGGTGGATCTCATGATCGTGGCAGGCACCGTGACTCTCAAGATGGCCCCGCGCATAAGGCGGCTCTACGAGCAGATGGCCGAGCCCAGATACGTGATAGCAATGGGCGGATGCGCCGCGAGCGGCGGGCCGTTCTACTATGATTCATATTCGGTGCTGAAAGGCGTCGATAAGATAGTCCCTGTTGATGTCTATATTCCCGGCTGCGCCCCCAGGCCGGAGGCGCTGCTGCAGGGATGCCTGACACTGATGGAAAAGATCAAAAAGGAGAAGATGCTCTCGGGACAGGATGAAAGCGCAGCAGATAATAACCAGACTTAATAAAGAGAAACCAGATATCAGGGCGGAGATCTCCGGAGACAGCGCCGAAGCGATCGAGCTTGACAGGGCGGCCCTGCTCGACACAGTCGCTTTTCTGAGAGACGACGAAGAGACGTCCTTTGATTTCCTTAACTGCCTATTTGCCATCGATTACGCGGATCGGATCGAGGTCCTGTACATTCTTCACTCATACAGATTCAATGAACAGCTCACGCTGAAGGTGAAGCTCGACAGGGAAAAGCCCGAGGTGGAATCCCTGTGCTCCATCCATCCCGGAGCTGGATTTCACGAGCGCGAGGCTTTTGATCTATTCGGAGTGAAGTTCCTGAGCCATCCGGATCTGAGGCGCATCCTGATGCCCGATGAATGGGAAGGATACCCGATGCGGAAAGACTATTCGCACGAAAACCTGATAAGACGACCGGAGAGCGACTGATGCACAAGACCGAGGAATTCTATCTTAACATGGGGCCGCAGCATCCCAGCACTCACGGCGTGCTGAAGCTGATCCTGAAAATGGACGGCGAGCAGGTCGTGGAAGTCACGCCTGAGATAGGCTTTCTGCACAGATCGCTCGAGAAGATCGCCGAGAACAGGACATATCACCAGTACATCCCCTATACAGACAGGCTCGACTACGTGACGTCGATGACGAGCAACTTCGTCTATGTCACGGCCGTCGAAAAGCTGGCAGGGATAGCCGTGCCGAGGCGCGCCGAGCTGCTCAGGATAATAATGGCAGAGCTGAACAGAATAGCGAGCCACCTGCTTTGGCTGGGAGCCCTAAGCCTCGAAGCTGGCGCCACGACGCCGTTTCTCTATACATTCAGAGAGAGGGAGCTCATTCTGGACCTCTTCGAGATGACCTGCGGCGCAAGACTGACATACAACTACATGAGAATCGGCGGGGTGTCCCAGGATATACCGCCTGAATTCAGGGACAGGGCGAAAGAGTTCCTCAAATATTTCAGGCCCTGCATAAAAGAGTACGAGGACCTCCTGATCAATAACGTCATCTTCCAGAACAGAACGCGCGGAGTCGGCGTGCTGCCGCTGAAAGAGGCCGTGGCATACGGCGCGACAGGCCCGAACCTGAGGGCTTCAGGCCTCAGGTGGGATCTCAGGAGAGACAGGCCGTATTCACTCTATCCGGAGCTTGAATTCGACATCCCTGTCCGGCAGTCAGGAGACACCATGGACAGGGTGCTCGTGAGGGTCGAAGAGATGAGGCAGAGCGCATCGATAGTGGAGCAGGCTCTTGACAGGCTCGAGAAGGGAGAGGTCAGGACTCCAGGCATCAACATGAAGTTGAGGCCTCCTGAAGGCGATGTGTTCATGCGGACTGAATCGCCCCGCGGAGAGATCGCCTGCTTCATCAGGAGCGACGGCTCGCCGAAGCCATACAGGCTCAAGTTCAGGACGCCTTCGTTCTCGCACGTGGGACTGCTCCCCTGGCTGCTGAAAGGAATGCTGATAGCCGATCTGGTCGTCGTGGCAGGGAGCCTCGACATAGTGCTCCCTGAGACTGACAGGTGATTGAATTAGTGGAGCAGCTGAAGATGAAAGGAAGACATGTTTGAGCATCACATAAGCGACTTTCTGGACAAGCTCGTGCTCGCCGTGGCCCGCTATGTCTACACCCACTGGCTGGGGAAGGCCGCTCCCGCATTTGTGCCGGAATGGATTGAGCGGATCTACCCGCTCGTCTGCGTCGTGCTGATGATCGTCTTCATAAGCGTCACGTGCTTCTTCCTGATATGGTGGGAGCGCAAGGTGGCAGGCCAGGTCCAGCGCAGGATGGGGCCTATGACCACAGGCCCGCAGTGGGGATGGCTCGTATCATTCATGAAGAAGCACCGCTGGTGGGGCGTCTGGGCAGGAGGGTGGCTCCAGACTCCGATGGATGCGCTGAAGCTGATACAGAAGGAGGACATAATCCCTTCGAAGGCGGACAGGCTGATATTCATCACGGCTCCTTTCGTAGTGATGACGGCGTGCTTCATGTCCTTCCTTGTCATTCCGTTCGGCCCTCACCTGATCATGAGGGACCTCAACATAGGCCTTCTGTACCTGCTGGCTGTCAGCACCTTCACAGTGATAGGCATCATAATGGGCGGATGGGGCTCGGGAAACAAGTACTCCCTCCTCGGAGGCCTGAGATCCGCTGCGCAGATAATCAGCTATGAGGTGCCGATGATGTTTGCGCTGCTTTCTGTGATGGTGATGGCAGGCTCCCTTCGCATGGGCGCCATAGTAGACGCGCAGCAGCAGAGCCCCGGCCTGGGGTGGTTCATAGTGCCGCTGTTTATCGGCTTCACAGTGTACCTGATCGCCGCAGTGGCTGAGACAAACAGACCTCCCTTCGACCTCCCGGAGGCTGAATCAGAATTGGTGGCAGGGTTCAATGTGGAATACAGCGGCATGCGCTTCGCCATGTTCTACCTCGCCGAGTTCACGAACATGTTCGTCGTGGCCGCCGTCGCGACGGCAGTGTTCCTGGGAGGCTGGACTCTCCCGTTCGGTATAGACCCGTTCAATGCGCTGAAGAGCTGGAACTTCCAGCACTGGAACATATGGGCCTCGGTGATTGGCGTGGCGGTGTTCATGATAAAGACATACATACTGATATTCATAATAATGTGGACCCGGTGGACCTTTCCGAGGCTCCGGGGAGACCATATGATGGGATTCAGCTGGAAGGTTCTCCTTCCGCTGTCGTTCCTGAACCTTCTGATCGCATGCATGTGGATAATGCTGATGTAGATGCCCTGAGGAAAGGGCAGGCTGGAGATACCGTGAAGATACTGAAAGAGCTGATCGACGGGACGCGGAGCATCCTGACAGGATACGGCGTGACGATAAAGGAGTTTTTCAAGCCTCCTGTCACATTGCAGTACCCATGGGAGCGCGACGACATCCATCCCCGCTTCAGGGGGAAGCTCGCCGTAAAGGGCTTCTTCGACAGCGACACGATTGAAAGAAAGAGCGAATATTACAGGGATATAGAGCTGGCACCGTGCATGCGCACGTGCCCTGCCTATACCGATGTCAGGGGCTATGTCACTGCCGTTTCGGAAAGGAAGTTCGCCGAAGGGGTGGCAATCCTGAAGCAGACATATCCCTTTGCAGGGACGCTCGGCAGGGTCTGCCCCGCCCCATGCGAGGGCATGTGCACGCAGGAGACTGTCCACTCGAGGCCGCTCGCCATCAGATATCTGAAGCGCTTCCTCTCCGACTGGGAAAGATCCCGTCCGGAAGGCGAAAGGATACCCTTCGTAAAGGGAAAGCCCGCTCCGAAAGGGATTAAAGTGGCAGTGATAGGTGCAGGCCCGTCGGGGCTCACCTGCGCATGGGACCTGGCAAAGCGCGGATATGAAGTGACAGTCTTCGAGAAACTGCCTGTGGCAGGCGGCTATCTCGTGACAGGGATACCTGCGTTCAGGCTCCCCAGAGAGATCATAAAAGAGGAGATTGACGCCATACTCGCCCTCGGAGTTGAGCTGAAACTGGGTGTCGGGATAGGGCGCGATACGGCCTTCCCGGACCTGACGGCGCAGGGCTTCAGGGCAGTCTACATAGCGACAGGCGCCACTGGCTTCTCGAAGCTCGGATGCCCCGGCGAGTGCTGTGAAGGGGTAATGGCAGGAGAGGCGTTTCTAGAGGCAGTGAACCTCGGGAATCCATACACGATTGGCAGGCGCGTGGTCGTGATAGGCGGCGGGAACACGGCGATAGACTGCGCGAGAGTGGCCAGGAGGCTCGGATCGGAAGTGACGCTGATGTACAGGCGCACCGAGAAGGAGATGCCTGCCGATGTCCACGAAATAGCTATCTCCCGCAAAGAGGGAGTCGTGATGGAGTATCTTACAGCTCCTGGAAAGGTCATCGGCGGAGAGCGCGTCGAGGCCATCGAATGTTACAGGTGCACACTCGGCGAGCCTGACGCCTCCGGGAGGAGGAAGCCTGTGCAGCTCGAGTGCTCGGAGTTCCAATATCCCTGTGACACGGTGATAACGGCGATCAGCAGATCGCCTGAGCTGGAAGCGCTCCCTGAAGAGATCAGGAAGACAAAGCGCGGCACGATAGAAGTGAACGAAACAACAGGCGCCACATCAAAGGAAGGTGTATTCGCCGGAGGTGACGTTACTCTCGGGCCGGCCACGGTGATAGAGGCGATCGCCTGCGCAAAACGGGCCGCCCAGGCGATCGACAGGTATCTGTCTAAAACGCCGGGGAAGGAATCTTGAAAGGCGCCTGTCCTGACAGAGAGTGGCTGCTGATGCGCTCAGGTCCGGGAGGAGCAGGGCCTGAAAAGGAGATTCATGCCGATTTATTTAAGTTTCAATGGGCCGTCTGCCTCGCTGAGGCAGGTATTTCCAGAATGAAAATGCTCCCGAATGGAGATTGACGATGGACGACAGGGACATGCAGGGCTGCGGATGCTCTTCCGTGCAGGAAGACAGCCAGGCTTTCGTGCACAGAAGATACAGGGTTGAGATGCCGAGCCTCGACCCCTCTCTCAGCATCTCGTCTTTCGATGAAGTCGAGAAGGGGCTCACAGAGGAGATGGCTGTCGCAGAGGCGATGCGGTGCCTCGGATGCAGGGTCGGGCTGTGCGTCGGCTGCTCGATCTGTGCCGAGATATGCCCTGACGCCTGTATCTCGATAGAGACGGCAAAGAGCGCTTCCGGAAAGGAATACGTGACAGAATATTCAATCAGCTCGGCAAACTGCATGTTCTGCGGCCTCTGCCAGGAGGCCTGCCCGACAGGAACGCTGTCCCACACGGGCCAGTACGAGCTGGCGGCTTACAGGAAATCAGATCTTGTATACAGCATGAAAGATGAGGCGTCGACACAGGAATGATAGTAACGGTCCAGGCTGTGGCGTTCTATGTGCTGTCTGCGGTGATCATCGCCGCAGCGATAGCTGTCGTGCGGGCCAGGAACATATTCTACGCAGGCCTTTCGCTGTGTGTCGTGCTGACAGGCGTGGCAGGGATCTTCCTGACGCTGAAAGCCGAATTCCTGGCAGGCATGCAGGTGCTCATCTACGCAGGCGCCGTGATAGTGCTGATCCTGTTCGCCATAATGCTCACGCAGGGCATACACAGGTTCGAGAATGACCCTCACAACGGCATGCAGTTGCTGGCTCTATTGTCAGTTGCCGCCATATCGTCTCTGACGGCCTTCATACTGCTGACCCACAAATGGCCCGAGCCGGTCAGGAAAGCGGTGATCCCGACGTGGGAGAGCTTCAACACGCTTGAGATCGGAAGAGCTCTTGTGAGGGATTTCGCCCTCCCCTTCGAGCTGATATCGTTGCTGCTGCTGGCGGCGGTGCTCGGAGCCATAATGATAGCGCGCAGGAAAAGTGAGAAAGGCAATGGCGATGACGGGAATTAACCACTACCTGATCCTGAGTCTCATCCTCTTTTCGATAGGTGTGTTCGGCGTCCTCACTAGGCGCTCGGCCATAGGGATCCTGCTCTCGCTCGAGCTGATGTTCAACGCCGTGAACATAAACCTGGTTGCGTTCTCGCACTTCCTTGAGTCGATCAGCGGGCATATCTTCGCCATCTTCATAATTGCAGTGGCCGCCGCCGAGTCGTGTGTGGGGCTGGCCATAATAATATGCATATACAGGACATTCAGAGACATAAGGGCCGACAGGATAAACACGCTTAAGTGGTGACAGCGCGGAGGGCTGCAGGTGAACATATTCGAGGCTACAAACTTCATTGACTACGCATGGATGGTGCCGTTCTTTCCATTCTTCGCATTCATCCTGATCTCGCTGTTCACGATCAGGAACCGCAGCCTTTCGGCGTTCATCTCGATCTCGGCCATATTACTGTCCACATTATTTGCCTCGGCAATCCTGTATGACAGGCTTCTGGCTGCGCAGGCGCCTCCGGTGATAAGGGAGATCACGTGGCTCACCGCAGGTCAGGTTGAGTTCCCGATAGGCATCCTCGTCAACAATCTGTCAGCGGCGATGATGTGCATCGTGAGCTTCGTGGCGTTCCTGATCCAGGTTTACTCGACGAGCTACATGGAAAACGAGGAGGAAACGGGATTCTGCAGATACTTCGCATTCATGTCCCTTTTCGCCGCGTCGATGCTGGGGCTCGTAATATCGCCCAACTTCTTCCAGATCTATATATTCTGGGAGCTGGTGGGGCTCTGCTCATACCTGCTGATAGGCTTCTGGTACAGGAGGCCCGCTGCGGCGCAGGCGGCCAAGAAGGCCTTCATAGTTACGCGCTTCGGAGACATAGGCTTCCTGATCGGAATCATAATGCTGTACCTGATGACAAAGTCATTTTCGTTCAACGCCATCCCGGCGCTGATTGAAACATTCCGGGCAAACCCGGGCATAATGTGGAGCATTGTTCCGGGCCAGTATCTCTCTGCTGATACAACGATCAACGTGGTGATGTTCCTGATCTTCTGCGGAGCAATAGGAAAAAGCGCAATGTTCCCGCTCCATGTGTGGCTCCCTGACGCGATGGAAGGCCCCACGCCTGTAAGCGCGCTGATTCACGCGGCCACGATGGTCGCCGCAGGAGTATACATGGTGGCTCAGACATACGATATCTTCAGAGCCGCTCCACACACTCTCACCATCATAGCGTTTATCGGAGGCATTACGGCATTCATGGCCGCTACGATGGCAGTTGTGCAGAACGACATTAAGCGGGTCCTGGCATACTCGACGATAAGCCATCTCGGCACGATGATGCTGGCCCTGGGAATAGGCGCGCTCGTCGCAGGGACGTTCCACCTGATGACCCACGCCTTTTTCAAGGCGCTCCTCTTCCTGTGCGCAGGCTCGATCATCCACGCCCTTCACACCAACGACATATGGGAGATGGGGAACCTCAGGCAGAGCATGAAAGTTACGAACGCCGCGTTCCTGATAGGCGCGCTGGCCATGTCGGGGATACCTCCGTTCAGCGGGTTCTGGAGCAAGGACGAGATATTTGCAGCCATATTCGCATCGCCGCACCTGATACTGAAGATACTGGCCTGCTTCGTGAACTTCCTCACCGCATTCTACATATTCAGAGTCTATTTCACGGCCTTTCTGTCCAAGGACAGATACGACATCACGCCGCATGAATACCCTGCGATGACGATTCCGCTCATAATACTGGCTGTCTTCTCGACATTTGGAGGATTCGTCGGGACGCCCTGGAACAACTGCTTCGCGGCCTTCATCTCTCCGGAGGGATCCCATGGAGCCCACGCGGCTTTCCCGATCTTCCCTGTGGCGCTGTCGCTGGTCATATCGCTGTTTGCGATAGCCACCGCTTATGCGCTCTATGCCAGGGAGCCAGAGCGGTTCGAGGCGCTTCTGAGGGAGCGGTACAAAACGGTTTACTCGGTACTGCTTAACAAATACTGGATCGATGACTTCTGGAACGCAGTGGTGAGTGTCGTCATGGCATCTCTTTCAAGAGCCGCGTCGTTCATCGATGGCGCGATAATCGACGGCATAATCGTGAATGGCTCGGCGCGCCTGGCCGACGAAGCCGGCAAATACCTGAGATACGAAGAGTCCGGGTCTGTCCAGCACTATGCGGTGATAATAGTCATCTCGATTGTGATAATCCTTCTTGCCGTGGGGATAATGCACGGCCATTTCTCAATGGATCTGATAAACAGCGGCGGAGCGCTGATACGATGAAACCATCAAGATTGCTCACAAACACAGTTGCAGACAGCGGGAGGACATCCTGACGTGGAGCCGGTAATCCTCACCATAATGACCCTTTCGCCTCTTCTCGGCGCATTCCTGATCCTCTTCCTGCCCAGGGAGGACGAGTGGAACATCAAGCTTCTCGCCACATTTTCCACGTTCTGTTCGTTTCTGCTGAGCGTATACGTTTTCGTGGCGTTCGACAGAAATCTGGGAAGCGGCTCTCTGCAGTTCCTGGAGAAGATCACGTGGATCAAGGGGATCGGGATCTCATGGATAATGGGGATCGATGGCATCAACCTGCCGATGATCCTTCTCACAGGGATCATCTCATTCGTCTGCATCCTCGTATCGTTCAGCATAAAAGAACGGTGCAGGGAGTATTTCATCCTGACTCTCGTCGTGCTCTGCGGCGTCTTTGGCGTTTTCTGCACGCAGGACCTGTTCTTCTTCGTCATCTTCTACGAGATGGCAAGCATCCCGATGTATTTCCTGATATCTATATGGGGAAGCAATAAGAAAGACGGAGCGCGGGAAGTCAGGAAGGACTACTCGGCGCTGAAGCTCACGATTTATCTGCAGCTGGGAGGCGGACTCGTGCTGCTGGGAATTCTGGGCGCTTATTTCCTTGCAGGGCTGCCGCAGGGAATGGCCCGGACATTCTCGTTGAACGATATGATCAACTATGCCAACCTGGCAAGGGGAGTGCAGATAATCCTCTTCCCGCTGATATTCATCGGCTTCGCCATCGAAGCCGGCACGGTGCCTTTCCACACATGGCTCCCAGACGGCCACTCCGCCGCTCCCACGGCGCTGTCGATGGTGCTCGCCGGAGTGCTTCTGAAGATGGGTGGCTACGGCATCATGAAGATCGCAATCGGCCTGGCTCCGCAGGGAGCCCATTTCTGGCTTCCGGCAGTCGCCGTGCTCGGGGTAATCAGCTTGCTGTACGGGGCTCTCTGCGCCCTCAACCAGACAGACATCAAGTATATGATCGCCTATTCGAGCGTGAGCCACATGGGGATCGTACTCCTCGGCATCTCGACACAGAGCGCGATGGGCCTCAGCGGGGCTCTCTTCCAGATGTTCTCGCACGGAGTGATAACGGCTCTGCTCTTCGCCATCGCAGGACTTCTTTATGAAAAGACAAAGACGAGATCGATGCCCGATATGGGCGGGCTCGCGGCGAAGATGCCCTTCATTGCCAGCCTCTTCATCCTGGGAGGGCTGGCAGCCCTCGGCCTGCCGGGTATGAGCGGCTTCGTTGCAGAGCTGCTCGTATTCATGGCTCTCTTCACAGCCAACATGCCGCTCTTCGGCGTGCTGGCAACAGGGAGCCTCGTGCTGACGGCGCTCTACATTCTCAGGGCCGTTCAGCGCATGTTCTTCGGAGAGCCACCAGACAGGCCGCTGCAGGATGGGCAGAGCATGGAGCTGGCTCCAATGATAATACTGGTTCTCGTAATAATCGTGCTTGGCGTATATCCCAAGCTTCTCATGGATGTGATGAACAGCAGCACGGCCTATCTGGCAGAGCTGCTTCATATATAACGGAGGAGGATCGGCAATTTGAACCTCGTCAGCCTCTCAATGGAGATATTCCTCTTCATCTGGGCCGTGATAGTCCTCGCCATCGACCTGGTGGGAGTGAAGAGAAAAAAGACGCTCGCCACTCTGAGCCTGGTGGGCATCGCCATCGACGCCCTGCTGGGGATACTTCTCCTGACTGGCAAAACCGCGTTCCTGCAGAAGCCGGGCGGTGAATTCTACGCAGGCTTCGTCTATATATCGGATCCGATGTCTCTCTACTTCAAAGAGCTGTTCTGCCTGATCGCCTTCATAGTGCTGCTCATATCATCAGACTTTCTGAAGTACAGGAGCCTCCCGCAGGGCGAGTTCTACCCGCTCATGCTCTTCATCACAGTCGGGATGATGATGATGGCCTCGGCGGGAGATTTCCTGCTCCTTTTCATCTCGATGGAGCTGATAAGCATCCCGCTCTATGTGCTGGCGGCTCTCGACAGGGGAAACAAGGCCTCGGCAGAGGCCGGATTCAAATATTTTGTCACAGGCGCATTCTCTTCGGCCATTCTCCTCTACGGAATCAGCATTCTCTATGGATGCTCAGGCTCGCTCGTTTTCATAAAGACATCGGCGCAGGATATGCTGACGATATTGACTGGAAGCACGCAGGGAAACCTGAACGCCTTCTCCCCCACCTTCTCAGGCGCCCTGATGCTCGGCCTCGTCTTCGTCATAGCCGGCGTATGCTTCAAGCTCGCCGCGGCGCCTTTCCACATGTGGTCTCCGGATGTCTATGAAGGCGCTCCTCTCCCGGTGACGGCCTTCATCTCTGTAGGTCCGAAAGCGGCAGCGGTGGCGGTTCTCATGAGGCTCTTTATCGACGGGCTCGGCGATATCTCGTCCGGATGGGCTCCAGTCTTCGCGATAATTGCAATGCTCTCGATAATAGTGGGAAACCTGGCGGCTCTCAGGCAGAACAACATAAAGAGGCTCCTTGCGTATTCAGGGATATCACAGATGGGATACCTGCTGCTGGGTCTCGTCGGGATAACTGGCGACACGCATCTGGCCCGCGTATCGGTTCTCTTCTACATAGCCGTCTACAGCCTGATGAATCTGGCGGCCTTCTCCGTGGCGATACTGTGCAGCATGTACTACGACAGCGAAAACATCCAGGATTACAGGGGCCTCAGCAAGAAATCTCCAGGCCTGGCGGCTATAATGCTCATAGCCGTGCTCTCCCTGGCAGGGATCCCGCCGCTGGCAGGCTTCATCGGGAAGTTCTATTTATTCGCATCGGCTTACAGCGCCTTCAACCATCGCCTCGTGATCTTCGTATTGGTGGCGATAGTCTTCAGCGTCATCTCGCTCTTCTACTACCTGAGGATCCTGAAATACATGTATTTCACCGACGACGAAACAGTCGGGCCAATCGTAATCCCGGGCTCCTTCAAGGTGGCCCTGTCGATAACAGCGCTCGCCATCCTCTTCCTGGGCCTCACGCCCCCGTTCCACCAACTGGTGGAGCTGATAGCCCGGTAAACGCAGGCCGTTGGGGCAGGCCGTTGGCGCAGACCGTTGGCGCAGGCCGTTGGCGCAGGCCGTTGGGGCAGACCGTTGGCGCAGGCCGTTGGCGCAGACCGTTGGCGCAGACCGTTGGCGCAGGCCGTTGGGGCAGACCGTTGGCGCAGGCCGTTGGGGCAGGCCGTTGGCGCAGACCGTTGGCGCAGGCCGTCGGCGCAGGCCCCGTTGGGGCAGGCCCCCGTGCCTGCCCCCATAAAGCCCCGCTCCCCGTAACCCCTAGATCTCCTTCATTACCCTCCCGGCCTTGAAGAAGGCAACAACAACAGTCATCGCCAGATATGCAAGCCACAACGTCAGATCAGAGGGAGAGAGGTAGTATTTAGTCTGAACATATATGGCAATGACAAAGACGACAGCAGATGCGACGGAAATAAGCTTGTATTGCAGGAAGCCCTGTTCTATCAGAGCAGCGATCATGAGCAGCATCCCGATGACGGGCAGGTACCAGCTTACATTCAGAGCTATCATCAGGATCACGCTGAAAGCATCAGGCTTTTCAAAGCTCTCCGGCCTGAACTGCATGATACCGCAGCATACAAGGCAACAGATGGTTGAAACTGCAAAGACACCCCATACGACCTTGTGATGAATATTAGCCTGACTGAGAATAGCCTTCGCTCTCTCAGGCGTTATAATCTCCAGAAAGCCTTTGACGGGAGTGGTTTCCTTGCACTCCGGACAAGTAAAATCAGCCATCCCGCTGAATCCACGAAGAATCGAGATGATGTGCCTCTTGCCGCACTTCCCGCATACAATCTCTCTGATCTTCTGATCCATTTCCCCACCTCGTATGTCCTGTTTACAATCCCCTCTGCTCAACAGGCCTCGCCTATATACTTTCCGGGCCCAAAGGCAGCCTGCAGGGGTTTCTTTTACTGCCGGCAGGCTACTGAGCTTCCACCGCGTACTTCCCGAGCCCGAAAGTGGCATTCTTTCCAACGTGCAGCAGCTCTCCAAGGGCAAGCACAACACCCGTCTGGGAAAAATCACCTTCAAAAACCACCTTACCGGTGAAGCCGCCCATCTTCATCCTCGTATCCTGCCTCTTCGAATAGCGCTCCCAGTCGTTCCACTCCAGCTTTGTATCTATAACCTTTACCTTCTCAGCATTCTCAATCAGTCCTGCGAAATCCCATGGGGCCTCCATGCCGCAGTGGAAGTACAGAAGGTTTGAGATGCGCCTCAAGAGGCTTCTGATTATATGATGAAACTCCGGTGTGGATACGAAGCGATCGTCGCTGACAATGCGTGTCGGAGTAAGAAATGTCAGAACAACTCTCTCCGCTTTGCCCAGTTCATCGATTCTTTTTTCGATCATCGGCTGAAGACTGTTTCTGTCGGGAATGAACCTCCTGTCATTGCCGTTGAATACCTCTCTGCTTCCTTCTGCGCCGCGCGACGTCACTCTCTTTAATGAAAACATTCCTCTTCCCTTCCCTATCCCGGACTTGCCCATCTCTTCAACGGTGAAGACGAAATACGGGATGTATTCGATTGCCTTTCCGACGAGGATGAAAGAAAATGAAAGCTCTTTACCTGGAGGGTAGTACATCGTCGTCTCGACGGGCGGCTCCAGGATGAACGGCTGCGGGATATTCTTATGATGCCTGAGCCTGTCGCTCTCTGGCGGAGGTGACGTATCAAACACATAAGCATAGATGCACTTGGACTTCAATATGCATTCATCGCAAGATTCACGCTTCAGAGCGCAGACAATTCTCCTGAAGGTAATGCCGAAGCCTCCACGGAATGTAGAGCCCTTGTATTCCGGAAGATTCAGTTCGGTCTTTGCTTCAATATGAAAATCATAATGACCAATATCAGGAATCTGCATAAACACCCCCGACTACAGATAATAACTCAATTGAAGGCATATTCTCTCTTTCGAATTTAGGACCTTCCCAGATTGCATAAATGAATCAGTGTTATCAGTCATATATGCTTTCAGCATTCAGAAAGATACATCCTGCAGAGGAGACAACTCATCTATCTTGAATAATCATGTAAGATGCCTGATGAGCAGAATCACCTGTCTCAAATGGCGGAGCATTCTATAACATTGATATGATCAGACTAAAGCTTTCTTCAATACTACATTTGTAATTGCGACGCTCAAATTGAATATTATTAAAACCGCATGAAACGGCTTCAAATAAGGAAAGTGCCAAAATCGATCGCCGGAAGAGATAAACTGGATGGTTATGGGCTTCCGTGGCGATCCGGAAAAAATGGGGTACCCACATGGGGGGGATGGGGGGAGGGGGATCGTCGGAAAGTGCATTTTGACACGTTGTGGTATAATGGATCCAGAGGGGGTGGGTAGGAATCCGAGACCCGATTTGAAGGGGATTGCGACTTGACATCTTGTTACTAATATGTTATAATTATATTGTAGGAATCCGAGACCCGATTTGAAGGGGATTGCGACACGGGCCGAAGCCCGTTTCGACTCACGCCTCCTGATTTGTAGGAATCCGAGACCCGATTTGAAGGGGATTGCGACTCCTCCCTCTTCGTGTAGTCATGCTCAACGTGCTTCCTGGTAGGAATCCGAGACCCGATTTGAAGGGGATTGCGACTTTACGCCTGTCAAGTTATGCTATCTGCTCAACATTTCGTAGGAATCCGAGACCCGATTTGAAGGGGATTGCGACCTTTCTTTGACTCAAACTTTACGTCCATGCTAGACTCCTGTAGGAATCCGAGACCCGATTTGAAGGGGATTGCGACCTACAATTCTCCCCTCTGCGCCATGGCAATCTGTAGTAGGAATCCGAGACCCGATTTGAAGGGGATTGCGACGTATCCCAGCAACCGGGATCCTTTCTATCTCCACCGAGTAGGAATCCGAGACCCGATTTGAAGGGGATTGCGACTCATCGTTACCCCCTATAATGACCAACTGCATTTATTGTAGGAATCCGAGACCCGATTTGAAGGGGATTGCGACTATCCCTCTGCGCCTTTCATTGAGCCATTCCTCGCGGCGTAGGAATCCGAGACCCGATTTGAAGGGGATTGCGACTTTCAAACCATATCCATTGGGGTAGTTCCCTACTTCTCCGTAGGAATCCGAGACCCGATTTGAAGGGGATTGCGACATTGTAGCACACTGGGCAGAATCCTGGATAATCGAGTAGGAATCCGAGACCCGATTTGAAGGGGATTGCGACATTCCGCAGCATCCTTCCAGCTGCAGAAGTATTCCTGCGTAGGAATCCGAGACCCGATTTGAAGGGGATTGCGACCCGAAGAGAGCTTCAAGATCGTCATCAATTTCCACTCGTAGGAATCCGAGACCCGATTTGAAGGGGATTGCGACTAGCACTGCCCTGCCCGCTCTATTCAGGCTTCTGGATGTGTAGGAATCCGAGACCCGATTTGAAGGGGATTGCGACTCTGTAAGGTCACTGTCGAAGTCGTGTTCTGGTATGTAGGAATCCGAGACCCGATTTGAAGGGGATTGCGACTCTCCTTTGGATCCTGGCAACATAATGGGAATGTATACGTAGGAATCCGAGACCCGATTTGAAGGGGATTGCGACTTAATGCGCTGCTGTCGTGTCATGACTGCTCCCCTTCCGTAGGAATCCGAGACCCGATTTGAAGGGGATTGCGACCAATCCTCTTCACGTCGCTGATTCCTGCCATGTCGTAGGAATCCGAGACCCGATTTGAAGGGGATTGCGACTCATCAAAAATTTCTGAAGAACATAACATTCACTCATACAGGTAGGAATCCGAGACCCGATTTGAAGGGGATTGCGACTATTAACGTACCGTCTCCTTTCTTTTGATGTATGTAGCGTAGGAATCCGAGACCCGATTTGAAGGGGATTGCGACTATACTAAAGACACTTTCTGCATTCAAAACAAGCTTGTGTAGGAATCCGAGACCCGATTTGAAGGGGATTGCGACGTAATCCCAATATGTCCACGTTTCGCTGTCGCCCATTCGTAGGAATCCGAGACCCGATTTGAAGGGGATTGCGACAAATCATTCTCAGTCACAGTCTCATTCGATATCATAGTGTAGGAATCCGAGACCCGATTTGAAGGGGATTGCGACACCGCCCGACCCCCTCTGCTTATAACGGGCGAATAGCGGGTAGGAATCCGAGACCCGATTTGAAGGGGATTGCGACCAATTCCCAGAGTCTGTAGCCCAAGTGGGCCAAAAGGCGTAGGAATCCGAGACCCGATTTGAAGGGGATTGCGACCGAGTGGACGAAAACCGAGGTCTTCCTGACGGAGGTAGGAATCCGAGACCCGATTTGAAGGGGATTGCGACACAGCCAAATTAGCTTTCTACACCCGAAAAGATCCCCCGTAGGAATCCGAGACCCGATTTGAAGGGGATTGCGACACATCAACGTCACCTTCCCCATACCAAAAAAATTTGGGGTAGGAATCCGAGACCCGATTTGAAGGGGATTGCGACTTGCTGCAGCGGTCGCGCCTGCAGCAGTAAAACATGTAGTAGGAATCCGAGACCCGATTTGAAGGGGATTGCGACTCTCTTCTGATATTGATAAAATGCTCATTGCCGTTCCGTAGGAATCCGAGACCCGATTTGAAGGGGATTGCGACCAAGCAAGTCCTTAGCTTTCGCAAAGAGCTGATCTCTTTGCGAATAGTATTGGTAGGAATCCGAGACCCGATTTGAAGGGGATTGCGACTGGAAGATCCGGCGCACGACCTTCTGCGCCGGTGTCTCGTAGGAATCCGAGACCCGATTTGAAGGGGATTGCGACTCGACTTATAGAGCTGGATGGCTGAGGGAGGCGCGTAGGAATCCGAGACCCGATTTGAAGGGGATTGCGACGCATCCCAAGCCTTATCCTGATATTCCGTTGCCTTTTCGTAGGAATCCGAGACCCGATTTGAAGGGGATTGCGACCTTCGCTCCGCACTCGCATCTCGCAGTTCCCGCATTATGTAGGAATCCGAGACCCGATTTGAAGGGGATTGCGACTGAGAAACAAGAAGCGCCGAATGTGATTTGTTATAACGTAGGAATCCGAGACCCGATTTGAAGGGGATTGCGACACAGTTCCGCGCCCTGTATCCCATACTCCAGGGTTTTTGGTAGGAATCCGAGACCCGATTTGAAGGGGATTGCGACGGATATACTCAACAATAAATGAGCGCCAATATGCAAGAGTAGGAATCCGAGACCCGATTTGA
>Ga0302252_1000391_pt1 | contig 40789 bp, 45 predicted proteins | sample AAG_RA_Leu_MG_FD_193511 | JGI IMG/M metagenome (GOLD analysis project Ga0302252, IMG submission 193511) | Enriched activated sludge microbial communities from anaerobic digester in WTTP, New Holstein, Wisconsin, United States - AAG_RA_Leu | ecosystem: Engineered > Bioreactor > Anaerobic >... | reverse complement strand
TGAACTCCGAGACGATGAAACCAAGTCTTGCCATAAGCTCCAAACCCCGTAAGAGTAGGCAACTTCCTTCCTTGCCAGACTAATAAACCCATCGATCTCGGGATGAAAAGAAGAAGATCAATCCGGCGATCAAAAGCCATTTATCCTCAGCAATTATCCGAATTTCAGATGCTCATGAGACTGATTTATCTTAACGGAAAGTTTGTTCCAGAGGAACAGGCTATGGTCTCTGTCTTCGATCACGGATTTCTTTACGGAGACGGAGTCTTCGAGGGAATCAGAGCCTACGATGGAAGGGTCTTCCGACTGGAGGACCATGTCAGAAGGCTCTTCGACTCGGCTCAGGCGATCATGCTTAAGATCCCTATCAGCCAGGAGGAGATGGGCCAGGCTATACTCGAGACATTGAGAAAGAACAACCTGCGCGATGCTTATATCCGACCAATAGTCAGCCGCGGCTACGGCGATCTGGGACTCGATCCCAACAAATGCCCCCAGCCATCGGTGATCATCATTGCCGTGGAGTGGGGGGCGATGTACGGAGACCTCTATGAGGTCGGACTGACTGCCGTCAGCGTCTCGGTGCGGAGGAATTCCCCGGACAGCCTGCCGCCCAATATCAAGAGCCTCAACTATCTGAACAACATCCTGGCAAAGATCGAGGCCAATATCAAGGGAGGAAATGAGGCCATCATCCTCGACTCCAGGGGTCTGGTCTCCGAGGGCAGCGGAGACAACATATTTGTCATTAAGAACGGGGAGATTTCCACACCTCATACCATCAACAACCTCAAGGGCATCACCAGAGATGCGGTCATGGAGCTGGCTGAGATCAGGGGAAATCCCATAAAGGAGAAGGAACTGGGCCTCTTCGACCTCTATACTGCAGACGAGGTCTTTGTCACCGGAACTGCGGCTGAGGTGGCCCCGGTTACCAAGATCGATGGCAGAACCATAGGAGACGGCAAGCCAGGGCCGATCACAAAAGAGCTCATAGCCGCCTTCAGGGAATTGACCCGGAGCACAGGAACGGCTATATTCAAATAAGGCGGATGGCTGAGCAGAGCAAGACATCTCTTCTTGCCCTGCGCCATCTCTCCAGGCGGTCCCAATTTTTAGATATTCGCAGTCTTGCGCAGTTGAAAGTGATTCACTAGAAAAGCCGTTCCTCCAGAAGGCTCTTGCCGATCTTGAGAGTGGTTGAGGGATATAGAACCCATTGAGCCAATCTAACCGAAAGTCTGATATACAATATATCACGAATTATCATTGTGAATGCTTATGGAGACATTTGTTGCCAGATATCTCGCCATGTGGGCTTTGGCTTTTCTGAGCATGGCGCTCTTGGCCATATCCAAGATCCCACAGTGACTGGCTTTTAAATAATGGCCTATGATGTCTGTTTTTTCCTTTATCAACTTTAGAGCTGCATGCCACTTTGTACCATCATCAAATTGCCATACGGCTTCATCTCTGCAAAAGAGCATATAATGCATCTCACCATTGCATCTCACACCCATATGCACACCCCATACAAATTTATGCCTAAAAGGCAATAAGAAGAACAGGTGATAGCAATGAAGAAGTCCCTGGGAGCAAAGACCCTGCTATATCCTACTCCCGTATGTGTGATCGGGACCTATGACCGGTTTGGAAATCCAAATGCAATGACTGCGGCATGGGTTGGTATCTGCTGCTCCAGCCCGCCCTGCCTGGCCGTATCCCTGCGCAAGGTCACTCAAACCTACCGCAATATAATCAATCGCAAGGCATTCACTGTATCCATCCCCTCTGAGGACCACGCCCGGGAGGCGGACTACTTCGGCCTGGTGTCGGGAAGTGTAGCGGATAAATTTTCCACCAGCGGCCTGACGCCTCTGAAGAGCAATCTGGTGGATGCCCCGCTAGTAAAGGAATTTCCCATGGCCCTGGAGTGCAGGCTGCATCGCATTGTGGAGATAGGACTGCATACCCAGTTCATAGGCGAGATAATTGATGTCAGGGCCGATGAATCATGCCTTGGCCCCGACGGGCTTCCGGATATTGAAAGGATTCGGCCAATTATCTTCTCTCCAGAGGGGCGCAAGTATCACAGTCTGGGGAGGTTCATAGGCAATGCTTTCTCCATAGGCAGGGAACTGATCAAGAGCTGATCTCGAATTCCTCTCCCAAGCGATTAAACCATCCCGGAGAGAGGCTAGCTATTGACCTTCCGGCTGCTCTTAAAAACAGATATCCTGGCAATCCTGAAGCCAACAGCTCCCTATCTCCTCTTCAGAGATCTGATGAGAGGCTGCTATCATGCCCGAACCTCTATCTCCAGGACATCGGCAAAGGTCTCGGAGTTTCCATCGGAAGTGGCCACAATGCTCACAGTATAGATACCAGGCTGCTTTTCTGCATTCCATATCCCCATATACTTGCCTGTTGTTGTCTCAAGCAGGTTCATCCTGGCTGCTTCAGAGCCGTCGGGAGAATTTATTACCGCAGTGCAGCGCAGAATGCGGTCTGCCCTCTGGCCTGATATCTCCGAGGATGATGGGGCTACTCCGGAGGAGCCTATCTGGACTGCACCGTCCTTTCGGTTCAGATCGGCGAATCCCTGCGGTGAGCCGAATCCGCAAGTGGCGCAGCCCTTGACCTCCAGCTTATCTTCGCCCCCTGAGCTATTGCCTTCTGGCGAATTTCGAGTTGAATTGGCCGACGCCGACCGAAGGATTGCCGTGATATAAACCGGCTGGCCGGCCCTGACCGGATTGGGCTCGGCCTTTATCTCTGCCAGCTCAAATCCGAACTGCGGCTGCATCTCCAGCCAGCTGCGCCAGGAATAAAGCCGGGCATCGTATCCCAGGCGCTCCAGGGCAAACCAGGCAATAGCAGCCTCAATTCCCACATTGGTGTAGACCACAACCGCTCTGTCCTTTCCAAGACCGGAAAAGATCTCCTGAAGCTGCTCCCGGCTCCTCAAGCTGCCATTTTTCAGAGCATATTCATAGGGGATATTCACTGCACCGGGAATAGAGCCTATCTCATAGTCTCGCGGCAGCCTGGCGTCTACTATCTGAGATCCTCCGGCAGCCACAAACTCATAGGTTGCCAGTAGACCGGCATTGATGCGGGGTATATATTCCGCTCTGGCTCTTATTGAGGGCTCATGGCTGAGGTTGAAACCGGACGCCTTCCAGTCATCTGCAGTGCCCATCAAGATTCGGACATCCTCGTGACCCAGATACTTCAGCAACCAGTAGGTGAAGAAGGCGGGAGCCGGCCCCCCGCCGCAGGGCATGCACTCTCCGGCTATGATCAGGGAATCATTGCTTGTTATTCCCGCATCTCCCAGCCGCCCGGCAAGGTCAGAGACGGGCTTGAGGCCGCCTCCCCGGTCAAAAAAGTCCTCGTAATTGATGCTCAGAGCACCATCTATATAGTCCGTAGCATTGGGGCTTATATCCAGTACGGTATCTGAAGGCATTATCTCCGCCGGACTGACAAAAGCTGAATCGATGTCAGGATCTTCCGCCCAGGATGCGTTATCGGACCCTGTAGGGGCTTCTTCTGCCGCCATGACCGGCGATAGGAGCAGTATTTGAATGAATATGGCTGTCGTAATGCCGAATAAATGCTTTTTCATCTTATTTCTGCCTCAAACTCGGATATCGGTTCGGGATGATATTCCCAGCTATCCAGATCTGCCTGCCTCTCCTTTAACCTTTTCCATTGAGGGCTCGCGGGAAAGGAGAGCATCATCCCGATCCATTCGGCAAAAATGCATTATGCCGGACAAATCCTTCCTGATCCGCCCTAAAGAGACTCCAGGGCCTTTCTCAGGAATATCTTTGCCTGCTGGACTTCTTGCAGCGAAACCGGCCAGGAGTCCTTTAATTGCAGGCGCGCTCTCTCGAGTGCCTCGGTGAGCAGCTTCATGGTCTCCACCGAGCCGGGACATGACTCTTTTACCACCACCTGATCCTCGCATCCATATACGCCCAGGAAGGGAAATATGCGACAGGACCAGGGACGGACGGCATAGATCTTGCAGCCTTTGCTCCTGGCATCATAGAACTTGCAGGGAAGTATGTGCTTGAAATTCAGCACCTCCGGACGGTCCGGATCAGGATTGGCGTACTTCTTGATGAACTTGTTCAAGGGGATCTTGAGATGCCTGGCGATCTGTCTGGCGTCCTCCATTCGCAGACGAATGGGATCGCCGGTGGTGCAGCAGCTACCGCATCTCTTGCACTGGAAAAGGATGTGGCAGGCCATGCGATAGTAATCCACTGTGGTGTATCTCGCCGCATCAATCTCTCTAAAGACCTGGCGGTCCGGAATAGAGGTTGCCTTGAGCAGCTGCAGGGCGACCGATCTAGGATCTCTCATCTCTTCTTTGAATTCTGCCATTGTGCAGTGGCTACTCGACAGGCATCCTTTTCAATCTTGCCCTACCACACCCTAACATGGCCCTGGAGATCGTACTCATCGGCAGGTCTAATGTGGGAAAATCAACCTTATTCTGGGAGCTGACCGGAAAATCGGTTCGGGTGGGAAGGCGTCCCGGGGTCACCCAGTATCCCTTCCAGACCAAGGTAGGAGATATCCTTTATGTGGACATGCCGGGATACGGCTTTATGCTCAAGGCCTCCCATGCCGATCAGGAGAAGACCAAGGATCTGATTGTGCATTACTTTGAAGAAAATGCTCCATCTATTCTTCTTGCGGTGCAGGTAATAGATGCCTCATCCTTTCTGGATATAGCCGATCGCTGGGAGAAGCGGGGAGAGGTGCCTCTTGAGATAGAGATTTGGCAGTTTCTGGAGGATATGGGCCTTGATGCGGTCCTGGCCGCAAACAAGATGGATCGCATAGCCAAAGCGGATAAGGATGCCGCTCTTGACCTCATCTGCGAGCGCCTGGGAATGCTGCCGCCCTGGAGGCAGTGGCCGGATAAAATCGCGCCCATAAGTGCCAAGAGAGGCGATGTTCAGGCATTGAAGATCATCATCGCCCAGAAGGTTGCGACAAAAGGCGCCTCCGGACTTTAGCGGCCAGGATCATCCTTTTCGGATTGCAGACCGGCTGAGGCAAAGGATGCTTTTAATATCTTAGAGATGCTTGCTTTATATCGAGCAGAGATGGACCAGACAGATGATAATAGCCGATCGAAGGACGATGGATCCCTGAGTTCATTTCTAACCGAAAGGCAGATCAAGGTATTGCAGATGCGCCTGTGTGGCCTATCCCAGCAGGAAGCGGCTGACCGCCTGGGCACAACCCGCTCCAATATCAGCATTCTGGAGAAGAGGGCCCGCCAGAATATCGCCAGATCCGAGAAGACCCTGCAGCAGTGGATGATGCTGCGCGCACCCATCTCCTTAAAGGTGACAGCAGGGACAGATGTATTCGATCTGCCAAGAATGATCTTTGCCGCAGCAGACGAGTTAGGAATAAAGCTGCCCATAACCTCGCTTGATATCATCGAGCAGCTTCAGCGCCGATCTCCCCGCCCCTTCCAGAAGAGAACCCTGAATAGAGATGCTCTCATCTATGTCACAGAAGAAGGAACGGTCCTGGTGGAAGATAGGAAAGGATGATGGATGGATGTCGGAGGCGAAATTGGGCTGCAGGCCCCCGCTGAAAAAGTTGATCTCAGCAGAAAAAAAATCCTACCGGAAGCGGGACTGCCTTTAGGCCTTTGCAGAGAGTCGGGGATCAATTCCTCGTTTTCCTGCATGAAAATCGAGATGATAAAGTCGAAGAATCTCGATTTCCATCAGGGCTAAATGAGCCCGTCCTGAGGCCCAGCGTTTCAGATCATCTCTCCCAAAGGCGGAGCGGTGGGATCAAATCCATCTTCTGCGCTGTCTATGAATATCTCTGGCAACTGACCATAGGGATCATCATAGCCCTGGACAGTTGCAGTGGGATCAAATCCCTGATCTGCGCTGTCAATTAAGATGCCGCCATTTCCGGAAAATGAACCTGATACTGCTCTAGTTCCGTAGAATGTTTTTTCGGATCCTCCAGTATCTGTATCAATAAATTTAATAGCAGAGCAATCCTCGGAAAGCGTGACCCTTGACTTCCAGCCACTTTGCCAGGACCCACCATACTGCCGCTTTGATGCATCAATGGCATACCATGTGCCACTATCGTACAATTCTCCCTCGGCTGTCCTGGATTGAGCCCTGCCATCGGAATAGAAAGTGCAACTATATCCATTTTGAAATCTCCAGGTGCCTGTAATGTCGCAGCTCTTCCCCTGCGGCTGCCCAAATCCTTGATCGCTGGATCCAATGTCTATTATCGCAGTGCCGGTTGCGGCCCCCCCGGATGGAATAGCAGTTCCATATGAGGTGCCGCTTCCCCTCACAACATCCACCACAACTTCATTGCTCTGCCGGCCATTGCCGTAGAAGACCAGGGTATGCCGCCCGATCTCATCGGCCAGGAAGACCAGTTGGGTGTATCCCCGATAGAATCGGTACTGCTGCACATCCTGGTAGCCGTCCGGATATGTCTCTATCATTGTGGTCGGACCTCCATCGGAATAGGCCAGCATCTTAAATCGAGCGCCTAATGGGCATTTTATATATTGGGTCCAGCTAGTCCTCCCCTGAATCCACAGGGAGTTTGACGGCACATAATTGAAATCATAAGGCCTGGATTGTCCGTCAATAATCAGATAGGATGGCTCAGATCCATGGATCTCAAATTGCACCGGTCCTGAAGCATAGACATCCCCTGGATTGAGATTATAGTACTCCTCATATATCTGCAGAGAATCCGAAGATTTCTGGCCGAATCCTGGATCGCCTCTATCTGCCTGGCTTGTCACAGAAGGAAAGAGCAGGGGATTCCCCATTGATGAATCTGATATAGCTGTTGTATTCGAGATTGCTGCCAACAAAATAATCGACGCCAATAGCTGAGAGCTGCTGAGCACCGGATCACCAAAGCTAAGAGAACCTATTTCTAGATAAAATATTCTGTGCGAAATTGCATTTCTCCAGAAAGTGATTGGGCTAATTGCCATTAGTTCAACAAATTCTGAAGAAATGAATATCAAAATTATAAATTAGACCTGCAAAAAGGAATTGTGGATAGAGATAAAGCTCTTCAAAGAATTATCTCTATATCCAGCTCTTCTGCCAGCTCTTTGTAGCGGTTTCTGATGGTAACCTCGGTCACTCCTGCCACATCCGCCACCTCTCTCTGGGTCCTGCGGTCTCCGCAGAGGATGGAGGCGATGTAGATAGCGGCAGCCGCTACACCTGTGGGCCCGCGCCCGCTGGTCAGCTCCTTTTCTGCTGCCTGGCGCAAAATCTCAATTCCCTTGGCCTGCACCTCACCTTTCAAGTTGAGCCCGGAGCAGAATCGGGGTATATAGTCTATTGGGCTGGTGGGCATGAGCTTCAAGGACAGCTCCCGGGAGACGAAGCGGTAGGTCCTTCCGATCTCCTTTCTCGATACCCTAGACACCTCTGCTATCTCGTCCAATGTACGGGGCACATTGCACTGTCGGCAGGCGGCATAAAGAGCCGCAGCGGCCACGCCCTCGATGCTCCTTCCCCGGATGAGGTTCTTGTCCACCGCCTTTCGGTATACCACGGCTGCAGTCTCACGAACATTTCTAGAGAGGCCCAGGGCGGAGGCCATACGATCTAATTCCGATAGGGCAAAGGCCAGGTTTCTCTCCGTGGCATTGCTGACCCTGATCCTTCTCTGCCATTTTCTCAGGCGGTATAACTGGGCTCGGTTCTTGGAGGAGATGGTCTTGCCGTATGAGTCCCGGTTCCTCCAGTCGATCATGGTAGAGAGGCCTTTGTCGTGAATGGTGTAGGTCATGGGAGCACCGACTCGCGACCTCTTCATGCGCTGGTCGTGGTCGAAGGCCCTCCACTCCGGTCCCTGATCGATGAAATTTTCGTCTATGACCAGACCGCAATCAGAGCAGACCAGCTCTGCCCTTTCATAATCGCGGACCAGGGTATGGCTTCCGCATTCCGGGCACTCGACAGTAAATTTCTCAAACTCGTCTACCTTTTCCTTCTCGCGCTTGAGCCGGGTTCTCTCCTTCAGCTTCTCCGGCTCTACCCTCTCTATCTCTCTCAGCTTCTCTATCTCTTCCACTTGTTATCTCTCCCCGGCGCCTCGTCGATATAGAGCTTTTTTCCGACGTGGGCAGCGGCATCTGCACCCCTGTTTGGTCTGACAATCATATACGGATGGTTGATCGGGCCGAATACATCCAAGACTCTCCCTACTCTGGTCCTCTTCTGATCCACCACCCAGGAACTGGCTCTGGGAACAGTCTCCTCGCTTCCACTTCCAACTGCCTGCTCGCTTCGAACAATTAATTTATTCTGCACGACATGAAGGGCTATGCCCAACCTCTTCAAAAGGCCACCTCATCTATATAGATGGGGAACTGTTATTTAAGCATTCCGAAAACCATTTATAACCGCCTCTGCGAAGCCTTTCCTAAAGGTTTATCATCTCCGGCCCGATAATCTGGATTTGATGTTTGAGCAGCTTCCCACCGTTCCCACTTCAGATGAGCTTTTAAATAAGTCCTTCCGGCGTGCCTCCCGTGCCTCGGATAACGAGTCTATGGTTCAGAATGCGGGGAACATACTCTCCGATAACCTCAGCAACCTGATTCGAAAATTCCCTTCCTTTGAGAATATGCCGCCTTTCTATAGGGAGATGGCGGACATAATCGCGGGTGTGGACCGCATTCGCATCAGTCTCTCCCGCCTGGGCTGGGCATCCCGGCAGATAAGGCTGATCACAAAAGAGCATCTGGCCCAGATCAAAAGAGCCGGGAGCCTGGATACCAATCCAATTCGTAAATCTGCCTTCGGCCGCTTCTCTTCGGTTATGAGATCCATTGAGAAAGACCTGCTATTTTTAAATGAGACCAGGAACCTGCTGCGCAAGATGCCCACCATCGATCCGGCATTTCCGACCATTTTAATTGCCGGATATCCCAATGTGGGCAAGTCAAGCTTCATTGTGCGCATCACTGGCGCCAGGCCGGAGATTGCCAGCTATCCCTTCACCACCCGGGGCATCTTTGTAGGGCACTTTTTCCGCGGGGAGAGGAGATATCAGGTGGTGGACACCCCCGGCCTGCTTGACCGGCCAATGGAGGAGAGAAATGATATTGAGCGGCAGACAGTGGCAGCATTGAGCCATCTGCCGGGCGTGGTTCTCTATATCCTCGATCCCAGCGAGCACTGCGGCTATCCTCTGGCATCCCAGATCTCCCTGGCAGAGGATCTCAAGAAGTGGATCCGGCTTCCCATGCTGATAGCTGCCAATAAGTCGGATATCTTGAAGCTGGAAAGCCATGAGGATATGCCTGAGATGTCCACAGAGACCGGCCAGGGTGTAGAGAGCGTTCTGGAGAAGCTGATCAGCCTGCTCGATTCTGAAAGCTCTTCGGATAAAGCGGCAGGTTCAGCTGATCTGGTCTCTGGTCCGGCAATCTGAATTAGCAGCAGGCCCTGCATTGGCCTCATTAGAGGCCAGCGGCTCTATTCAATCCGAAACTCTTCCATTAAAATAGGACTTGGTATATCTAAACCGATCCTCAGCTTATTCTGCTCCTCCTGGCCAGCACCACCTGCTTTGCCGTACCCTCCGCCTCCCCATCCCCCCAGCATGACGGACAGATGCGGATCCACTCCCGCCAAGATGCATCTTTATGCTCTCTTAGCAGGAACAGCAGTCTCGATCCTTTGTCATACGGATCGTCTCCGGTCAAGAAGAAATCTATCTTGGCATGCTATCAAGAAAGGCATCTTCAGGCTGGACTGCTGAAATCGGGATCCTTCTTAGTGTCCACTTGGTCAAAATAATCATCAATTTGTTTTCTAGTCATGCTGCCCAGAGTCACCGGACAATCCTCGATGCCCGGAACATACTCCCATTTCCAAAGCGTTGGATTGGCGTCGTGTTCAGCCATTGCATGATTGGACGTGTTGACAAACACTATGGGATGTTGATAGTCAACGAAATAGTGGCTGATAGGGCGCTTGATTTCTCCCATCCATTTAGGATCTCCGTGTACATCATCCTCATTGAGGCCGCGGTTTATTCCATTTAAAAAGCTATAAATATCTTTAAAGATGAAATGATTCTTGCTTGCATCCTTATTATCGATCACTATCTTGAAGGTCTCAACATCCTCCTCTCGATTATAAAGCAAACGACGCACATGCTTATATGGAGCATCAAAATTGGAATGATTTCTCAGCTGTTCGTTATTGAAGATTATTGTGACTTCAACCTCGACTGTATTCTTGTTAACTCTTTGTACGCAATGAACCTCTCTAATGAAATTCTTTAGACCGTCTGCTGAGGGCTGATAGATAACAGGAATGATACACCTGTCGGAGGGACTGGTACGCCTTTCGGAAGAGTTGAGATGGTTTAAAACTATCTTATCACTTATGCTTCTCGGCTTCAGATCGAACAGTTCACTTGCAACGGCCAGTTCAGGGTTCGCTAGATGTTCTCTAATTTCTTGATAGATTGCATATACATTTGAGGATTCCATATTCTCGCCATCAGCTTTCCAATCCCAAATCCAATAATCTTTATCTAGCTGAAAGATCCACCGATCTCCTGGAACATCCCATCTATCCTCAAAATTTGAGGGGTAGGATTTAGTTTGGGTCTCAGAATGAATTTTATGAACTTCATTAATATCAAAGCCGAGCATATATCTTAGTGTCATCGGCCTGCTAGTATTGGGCTTGGTGTGATTTCGAGTTGTATTGCTCCTCACCACCACTCTCAGTCTTTTGGCAGGAGATTTGGCAAGGCTAGTAGATTTGGCTAAGCTTATTGTGCAGCGATCCCAACTCCAGATCTTCTTCTGCTCAGTCCATTCGATCCTCTTTTTCTTGGAACTCTTGATCCTGTAGATATTTTCCCTATGCGAAAACCAGACTTCCTTTGAATTCATTTACTTCCTCACCAATTATTCATTATATATATGTTGATATATAAACTTTTTGCAAGATAATTTATACATATAAAAATTAATAAAAAAATATTTTATCTTAAATCCTTTACTATTTCTTTCTGCTCCTGGCCAGCACCACCTGCCTTGCAGTTCCCTCCGCCTCTACATCCCTCCGGCATGATGAACAGATGCGGATCCACTCCAGTCCGCCGGCATCCTTTTGCATCTCTTGAGGAAGAATCGACTCGATCCTTTGCAGCATGGGCTCTGTGGCATAGGGCGAACCGCAGATCCTGCAGGCTATCAGATCAAAGGATAGCTCGGTCTCGGATACATTCTCATCCCAGGGCACCAGAGAGAGAGCTTTGGCCGGGCACAGCTCCACGCAGAGGTCGCACTCCTCTTTGCATTTTTTCCAGTGAACTGTCCTCTTCCCGTCAATCTCGCTTCTGGTTATATTCTGGCTGGGACAGACATTGGAGCAGGACATGCATCCCAGGCAGAGCCTGGCATCAACTCGGATCATCTTTTGCCTCCTGCGGCTGCAGACCGGGCAGCACGCTCCCTTGCCCGGCGCGTCGCCAGATCAAAATCATCAGACAGGGCATTGGCCGGACAGGTGGCGATACAGGCCGGACCACCTTCCCGATCCCGACAGAGATCGCACTTATGAGCTATCTTGTCCGTCCAGACCACACCGAAGGGGCAGGCCAGGACGCAAAGGCCGCATCCGGTGCACTTCTCTACATCAAAGGCGGTGCGCTCTCCCTCTTTATAGAGAGCGCCGGTAAAGCAGACCATGCTGCAGCCCGCCTCCTGGCAATGATGGCATAACACTGGAACTGCTGCGTAATCTCCCACATAGTGCACATTGATGTGGCCGTGGCCGCCGTGCACCCTCTGGCAGGCCACCTCGCAGGACCGGCAGCCTATGCACCGGTTGACATCAATATAAACTGCCATTTAATCCCTCCTGGAGATGCGGCAAGCCGAGACCTTGAACTCAGGTATCCTAGCCTCCCTATCCGCAGCATCCGTGGTGAGGATATTGGTTCCCGGGAAATGAAAGGGCATGAAGACCACACCTCTCTTCAGCCTGTCTGTGAGACGGGCATAGGCCGCGGTCTGTCCGCGTGCAGTGGCAATTTTGACCCCATCCCCCTCTCCAACATCCAGACCTGCCGCATCCTCCTGATTCATCTCCACATAGAGCTCGGGCTCACGGCTGATAAGCGATGGGCTTCTTCTGGTCATGGAGCCGGCATTGTGGTGCACTGCCACCCGGCCGGTGGTGAGCAGGAAGGGATAATCCCGGCCTGCCTCCTCCGCCGCCGGCCTAAAGGCAACTGGCACAATGCTCGCCTTGCCATCGGCCAGGGAGAAGGCTGAGGTGTGAAGTATGGGAGTTCCCGGATGATCGGCGGCAGGGCAGGGCCAGACCAGACTGGAGCCCTCCAGCCGCTCCCTGAGAACGCCGGCATACTGGGGAACGGTCCGGTTAATCTCGGCCAGAACGCTTGCTGCATTGGGATAATCAAATTGCAGTCCCATGGACCGGGCCACATCGCATATAATTTCCCTGTCGGAGCGGGCTTCTCCCGGCGGCTCGATGGCTTTATGGCTCCACTGCACCCGCCTCTCCGTATTGGTGAAGCTTCCCTCCTTCTCCGCCCAGACTGCTCCGGGCAGGACCACATCCGCCAGCTGGGCTGTGGCGGTCATGAAAATATCCTGCACCACCAGAAAGTCCAGGCTCTCTAAAGACCGCCTGACATGCTCGCTGCAGGGATCGGAGTTGGCCGGGTCCTCGCCCATGATATACATAGCTTTGATCTCTCCAGCCTCCGCCGCATCTATCATCTCCGTTGCAGTGAGCCCCGGCCCCGGGGGCAGATCCCGGACGGCCCAGGCTTCTCGGAAATAGCAGATGGTATTGGGATCATCTGCCTTTTTATATCCGGGATAAAATTCTGCCAGGGCACCCATATCGCAGGCTCCCTGGACGTTGTTCTGGCCCCGCAGGGGCATCACTCCCGTGCCGGGCCGGCCCATCTGGCCGCAGATCAGGGCTAGATTGGATATGGCCTGAACATTGTCCGTTCCCGTGCTGTGCTGGGTTATGCCCATGGAGTATAAAATGGCTGAGGCAGGAGATGAGGCATAGGCCCGGGCTGCCCGCACTATATCCTCGGGGGCAATCCCGGTGATCTCTGCTGTCCTCTGGGGAGGGAAATCCTTTACCGCTACGGCCAGAGCCTCAAAGCCTTTCGTCTTCTGGCTGATATATTCCCGGTTTATCAGCCCCTCATTGATGATCACATGGGCCATGCCATTCAGCAGAGCCACATCCGTTCCGGGCTCTAGCTGCAGAAATATATCCGCCATCCAGGATGTGGGCGTAGCGCGGGGGTCGGCCACGATCACCGTCGCTCCCCGGTCCTTAGCCCGTTGAATCCATCGGGATATCACCGGATGATTCTCAGCCAGGTTTGATCCGATGATGAATATGCATCTGGAGTTGGAAATATCCGGTATGGGATTGGTCATTCCCGCCGCACCCAGTGTTTTATTCAGTCCAACCACGGACGGGGCATGGCAGAGGCGGGCGCAGTTGTCTATATGGGGAGAGCCCAGCAGGCGGGCCAGCTTCTGCATGAGGTAATTGTCCTCATTGCTGCACTTGGAGGAGGAGAGGAAAGCAAGGCTCTGGGGACCGTGCATCTTTTTGGCCTGGCCCAGGCCTCTGGCCACCAGATCAAGGGCCTCCGGCCAGGAGATCTTAGCCCAGCCATCGCCACTTCTCTTGAGAGGAGAGGCGAGCCTATCCGGATGATATACGATCTCCAAGGCTGCATTTCCTTTAACGCATAAAGCTCCCTGGCTGACGGGATGCTCAAGCATATATTCTATTTCGCCGGCCCTCTCCCTCTCGACCGCGATATAAAATCCGCAGCCTGCACCACAATAGGGACAGACAGTTGGAACAAGGACTTTTGTCATCTTCATCACTGGGGATATATTTAGTAGGTATACAGAGTGCTATAAGGTCTCTTCGATTTGGGGGTTAGCCTGAGGAAGGGGGAATTGACTATCTCCTCCTTTCCCAGGCCCGCATCAGGAAGCCTTTCCAGGAACCGGGTGATATAATGATCCAGAAGCTTGCGGTCTGACTGGTCTACAGGCGAACAGGCCACGTGGCTTCCGAGCTGGGATCCGTCCACCGTACCCCGCAGATATATGGCGCCGCCGTGCATGCCCGTGCCTATGAAATTGCAGTGATGGCCCCTGTCTTCCAGGTCCAGCAAGACCACAATTCCTCCCGCCATGTACTCTCCCAGAAAGTCCTGGGCTGTGCCGCCTATGACCAGTACCGGCCTCTTGCCCTCATACTCTTTCATATGCAGGGCAGTTCTGTAGCCGCAGCCGTCCCGCACATATATCTCACCGCCGCGCATGGAAAATCCGAGAACATCTCCGGCCCGGCCATGCACCACCACCTCTCCCGCATCCATGGTGTTTCCCACTCCGTCCTGAGCGTTGCCGTGCACGGTTATCTTATGGCCGAAGAGAAAGGCAGCCAGGTCGTTGCCGGGGGTTCCGAAGATCTCAATATCCATCATCAGATGCTGGGGAGTGTAGAGGCGAGTTCCTATGTATCTCTGGCCGCAGACATTTTTGATGACAACCTTCTCCACCCCGGAGAGCAACAGCTCTCTAAGCCGGTCGTTTAAGGCCCTGGTGTCAAGGTCGGCAGCATCGATCTCCGCCTTCTTGGGGCTCTGAAGGGCATCATCCAAACTACCGCTGCCATTTACCTCTTTTGCTCTGGCCATCCTCCATCACTCCCCGGCTCCCTTTATCCCCAATACATCCAGCTCCCACTCATAGAGGCCCACTCCCCGGAGGTGGTCCCGGTTGCCCCTCAGGCTCTCCAGAGCATTGATCCCCATGCCGCCCAGCATCTCCGATATCTCGTGAGACCAGGCGGAGATGAGATTGGACAGCCTCTGGGAGGCGATATCCATATTGAGCCGGCCGGAGAGGCGGGGATCGGTGGTGCATATGCCCCAGTTGCATTTGCCGGTATAGCACTTCTGGCAGAGGGTGCAGCCCATAGCGATCAGAGCCGCCGAGCCGATGTAGACTGCGTCTGCTCCCAGGGCTATGGCCTTGACCACATCGGCGCTGCAGCGGATCCCGCCTGCGGCGATGATGGAGCATCTGTTCCTGATGCCCTCCCCCCGCAGCCTGCGATCCAATGAGGAGATGGCGAGCTCTATTGGTATGCCCACATTGTCCCGGATGGCCTTGGGAGCGGCGCCGGTCCCCCCTCGCAGGCCGTCGATGGCTATGATATCCGCCCCCGCCCTCACTATTCCCGAGGCTATGGCGGCAAAGTTATGCACCGCTGCGATCTTGACCGAAATGGGCTTCTCATAATTGGTTGCCTCTTTCAAGGCGGTGATAAGCATGGAGAGATCCTCAATGGAGTAGATGTCATGATGCGGCGCCGGGGATATGGCGTCGGTTCCCTGGGGAATCATGCGCGTCTCTGCCACCAATTGGGACACCTTCTCTCCGGGCAGATGGCCCCCGATTCCCGGTTTGGCTCCCTGGCCCACCTTGATCTCCACCGCGGCGGCGCAGTTGAGGTACTCCGCATCTATGCCGAACCGCCCCGAGGCCACCTGGACTATGGCGCATCTTCCGAACTGTGCCCTCATCTCTTTTGGCAGGCCGCCTTCTCCGGTATTGAAGTAGGTACCGGATTTGCAGGCGGCTCTGGCGAGTGATCCGAAAGCATTGTAGCTTATTGCCCCATAGGACATGGCGGAGAACAGTATGGGCGTCTCTACCATGAGGTTGGGGCCAATCTCGGTCTTGATCTCGACCTTTCCATCGCCGGCGGATATGTCCATTATATCCGGCTTGGCTCCCAAAAAGGTGCGCAGCTCCATGGGCTCGCGCAGGGGATCTATGGAGGGATTGGTGACCTGAGAGGCATTGAGCAGTATATGGTCCCAGTATATGCGAAAGGGCTTGTCGTTTCCCGATCCGGTGAGGATCACTCCGCCCGTCTCCGCCTGCTTTTTAAGGTCAGACAGCTTCTCTTGAGACCAGGAGGCATTGGGCCGGTAGAATGAGGGAGCAGGCCGGACCACTATGGCGTGCTTAGGACAGAATACGACGCATCTCTGGCATCCGGCGCACTTGGTTTCATCGGATATCAGTCTGTCTGCCACCGGATCGTAAGTATGGGTGCCAAAGGCGCACTGTCTCTCGCAGCCTCTACACTGGCCGCATCTCTCTTCGTCCCGTATGATCTGAAACTCAGGAAAGACGAATGATTTCATTGCAGAACCGTCCTCTTGTCATTTAGCTCGCCCACGACCGGCTCTCCCCCATTGGGGGTCCAAACCCGGTCGAGCTGTGGCGAGATCAGTCTGATCGATGCTTCCTCCGAGGAGAGATAGAACATATCCCCCCGCCTGGCGGCAGTGAGAGGCCGCAGCCTTATCCTGTCCGTAAGGCCGATCATCCTCCCGGTCTGGCCGATGATGATGGCAAAAGGCCCATTCATAAGCAGGGGGCCGTAGACCATCCTCAGGGTTGTGAGCAGCTTCTTCTCCGATTGGTTCATCCTGTCAATGGCATTCCAGATAGGTGGAGCCAGGATCTTGGCCACTATGTCTATGGGAAGCCTCTGCCTTCTCATGAGCAGGTCTGCGGCATAGGCTATGACCTCAGTGTCTGTCTGGAGGGTGCAGGCATAGCCGTACATCTCCAGATACCAGCGGTTGGTGCCGTAGGAGGAGATCTCCCCGTTATGGACTATGGAGGTGTCCAGCAGGCTGAAAGGATGGGCTCCCCCCCACCAGGCCTGGGTGTTGGTGGGGAATCGGCCGTGCACCGTCCAGGTGTAAGCCTGATAGAGCCGGTCCAGCATAAAGTACTCTCCGATCTCTTCCGGGTAGCCCACGCCTTTAAAGCAGCCCATGTTCTTGCCGGAAGAGAAGACATAGGCATTCTCTATCTTGGTGTTCACCTGCATGATCTTGGAGACTATATACTCCTCGTCGGAGAGGGCCGCCTCCTCTCCCTGTTTATGGGGAAGGAGGAAGTAGCGCCATACCAGAGGGGGATCGATCATCTTTGACTCATCCTGATGAGGGATCTCCTCATCATGGATCACATCGAAGTTGCGGCAGAGGAATTCCTCCAGCTCTGTTTTGGCCTCCAGTCGATCCTGCCTGCTCTTGCCTGTGAACATGAGATGGAAGGCGTAGTAGTCCCTGTAGTGGGGATAAATGCCGTAAGCGGCAAAACCTCCGCCCAGGCCGTTGCCTCGGACATGCATATTGGCTATGGCCTTCATCACTCCTGCGCCATTGAAGCGCTCTCCACTCTGGTTCATGGCTCCAAAGATGGAGCAGGAGCAGATCTCTTTGCAGTAAAGCTCTCTTCTAATCCTTGGCATATTTGTCTCAAACTCCCGTTACCCTGGGCCGGGTCACCGATATTTCGGGTATGGCTCAACTTTTCCCTTTCCAGCTCTCTCCACCGGACATGCCCCTGGCCGGCTTTGCTCATGCCGATCCTGCCAGCCGGGGCCTGTGGCCTATACTGGTTTTCAATAAATGCTTTATATCTATTTAAGAAGCATTCATAATTATTATGATCGAAAGCGGTCGATGCAGACTCGTTTTCCATTCATCTTCACCAGCAATCTCTCTTTAATTTTCGACCAGGCCAGGATAAATAAAAGACGAGCCCGGAGGGGCTCTAGAGCAGTGGCAGGTACCTGTCCAGCTCCCATTGGGTGACATTGGTCCGGTAGGCATCCCACTCTGCCTTCTTGTTTGCAATGAATGCCCTATAGGTATGCTCGCCCAGAGCCTCGCGGATGAGCTTGCTTCCCTCAGCCAGCTCTATGGCATCATTGAGGCTGCCCGGCAGAGAGGTGATTCCGGCCTTCTTCCTCTCCTCATCGCTCATGTGGTAGATGTCTTCTTCCTGAGGATCCGGCAGATCGTACTTGTTGGCAATGCCAGCCAGGCCCGCCGCAAGCATTACCGAGAAGGCCAGGTAGGGATTGGCGGCTGGATCGGGGCTTCTGAACTCCACCCTGGTGGCGGCCTCCTTTCCGGGCTTATACATTGGCACTCTGACCAGAGCGGATCTGTTTCTCCTGGCCCAGCAGATATAGACCGGCGCCTCATAGCCGGGCACCAGGCGCTTGTAGGAGTTGACCCACTGGTTGGTGACGGCTGTGATCTCAGGCGCATGCTTGAGCAGCCCGGCTATGTAGCACTTGCCCTCCTCGGATAGATGGTAGGCGTCTCCGGCATCGAACATGACATTTCTCTTGCCCTGGAAGAGAGACTGATGCACATGCATGCCGCTGCCGTTCTGGCCGAAGATGGGTTTAGGCATGAAGCTGGCATGATAGCCGTACCTTCTGGCGATCTCCTTGACTGTGACCTTGTAAGTCATGACTGTATCGGCCATGGACAGTGCATCTTTGTAGCGCAGGTCTATCTCATGCTGGGATGGAGCAACCTCATGGTGGCTGTATTCCACATCTATCCCCATGGAGTCCAGAGCCAGGATGGTGTCCCGCCGCAGATCAGAGGCATTGTCCGCCGTGGTCAGGTCGAAGTATCCTCCGCTGTCCAGGATCTCGGTGCTGTGCTCATTCTTGAAATAGAAGAACTCCAGCTCCGGGCCGACCAAGAAGCTATAGCCTTTATCCTTGAGCCGGGCCAGGTTTCTCTTCAGAACGTGCCTGGGATCTCCCTCGTAGGGGCTGCCGTCGGGATTCTGGATGTCGCAGAACATCCTGGCCACAGAGTTCTCCTGCTGCCTCCAGGGTATGAGCTGGAAGGTGGTGGGATCGGGTTTGGCCACCATGTCCGACTCATGGATGCGGGCAAAGCCCTGGATGGAGGAGCCGTCGAAGCCCATGCCCTCGGAGAAAGCGCCCTCCAGCTCAGTGGGATTTATAGCGAAGCTCTTGGGGACTCCCAGTATATCGGTAAACCAAATCCGGACAAATCTTACATTGTATTTGTCTATCGCCTCAAAGACTTCATCTTTTGTCTTTATATCTAGGGCCATTTTAATTTAGCCTCCTAGAGCTCACTGTCTTTGGTCCGAATTTATATGTATTTGAGATCCAGTCCTAATATTTATGAGAATTTATGATCGCCAAATTGACTATTCAAATGAAAAGCAATTCCATCCTCAGGGAAAGCAAATCATATGAATTTATCATAATGGCAAACCACACTGAATTATGAGTGGAATCTAACCATTTTTTTTATATCCGGCAGGGCATGGGCATCATCAGGAAGGTCAGAGGCCACAAGCCAGGACAGCGAGGCTGGCAGGCCGCAGTGATTTAAAGAGCATCCGGCCTAAGAAGATAAACCTTGCTTTTTGATCCTCTGCCGCCTTTCATGAAAAATTAAAGTTGATCTGATTCAGGCATCCTGGGCATTGCTGCCAAACTCCATGATCCTGTCAAGCTGCAGATCTGATCCGCCTTTCGCCATCTCCAGGTTCTTCTGGAACTGCCAGTTGGAGGGCTCAATTTCAGCTGCCCTCTCAAAGCAGCCAATGGCCTCGTCCCGGGAGCCTAGCTCCATCAGAGCCAGCCCTTTCTCATTCCAGGCGTCAGCATTGTTGGAATTGAGATCCAGTGCCCGGCTCAGGGATATTACCGCCTCATTGAATCTCTTCATATCTTTATAGACCAGCCCCTGCCGATACCAGGCCACATCCAGAGAAGGATTCAGTGCTGTGGCCTGGCCATAGGACTGCAAAGCCTCATCATAGCTTTCTCCCGCCTCCAGTATGATGCCCATATTGAAATGATAATTGGCATTGCCGGGATTGATCTCTATGGCCCTCTTAATGGAATCCAGGGCATCGTCATGCTGACTTAAACCTCCCGATAGAAGCAGAGCCCGATCGTTGTAGGCCTGGGCGTTACCAGGATCTATGCGAATGATCTGATCAAAGCTGTCCACCGCCTCAAGATATCGCTTCATATCTTTTAGCAGGTTGGCCTTGAAGCTCCAGGCCCAGGCGTCATCCGGATTTAAAGCCAGATATTCATCAATGTCGTCCAGGGCCAGCTGGCTCGATCCATTCTGATGGTCGGCTATTGCCTGGGCCATCCAGTATTCGGCATCCTGCCCGGATGCAGTAAATGCTGCCGCCAGGGAAAATGCCAGGAGGAGGAATGATATGCATTTCATGCATTCCAATGTATTGCACGAAGTGGATATAGCTTTCGCTTGAGGTTCGAACGGTTGATTGTCCTGATTAACTGATTTCAATCAATCATTTCTCAATTAAAATAAGTCCGAAGATTGGTTTAGCCAATCTTCTCCGCCTCCTCTGCGGTATAGCCCATATGAACCACGGAGCACAGCTTCCTGACCAGGAGGGTGGGATTTTCAGCCTGGAAGATGTTCCTTCCGAAGGCAACGCCAGATCCACCCACTGCTATTGATTCATAGACCATCTGCAGCAGATCCTTTTCTGTGTCCACCTTTGGGCCTCCGGCGATCACTACCGGCACGCTGCATCCCTCAACCACCTCCCGGAAGCTATCGGGCGATCCGGTATAATTGGTCTTGATTATATCTGCTCCCAGCTCGGAGCCTATTCTGGCTGCCAGTTTGACATACTCCACGCCGTGCTCGCTCTTGACCTTCGAGCCGCGGGGGTACATCATAGCTATGAGCGGCATCCCCCACAGGTCACAGGTGCGGGCCACCCTACCCAGATCGTGAAGCATTTCTGCCTCATCCTCAGCGCCCACGTTGACATGAATGCTCACCGCATCCGCGCCCACTCTTATGGCATCCTCCACCTCGGTCACCAGAACCTTGTGGTTGGGATCGGGCCCCAAGGAGCTGGATGCCGAGAGATGAATTATCAGTCCGATATCACGGCCGTAGCCCCGATGGCCGTGCAGGGGCAGCCCCATATGTCCTAAAACTGCATTGGCTCCTCCCTCTGCCACCTTGTCCACGGTGGAGGGAAGGTCGGTAATGCCGGCGATGGGGCCCACGGATATGCCGTGATCCATGGGCACAATGACTGTCCTGTGCGTCTTGCGATCCAGGATGCGTTCCAGTCGGATCGCCTTTCCGATTTTGCTCATGAGAGCAGCCTTGTTAGAACTGAAATTAAAGATAATGGTTGAAACAGGTAATTATAGCTGTCTCAGCCCTCATCGCCATTCTGATTTTCCCTTCAGCCAATCTCCACCCTCTCGCCCTGCGTCTCTTGTGGACTCTTCCCGTCTGAGCCGCGATAGAGGTAAAGCAATGTGGCCAGGGCATAGATATAAGGCAGAGATAAGAGCCCAAGCAGGGGGCCGATGACGGGTACAGAGTGGAGCACTGCGCTGATGGCCAGAGAGGCCAGCACCACTATCAGGCAGTCGGAGAGATGTGCCTGCACAAATCTGTAGCTGGCTTTCAGAGCCTGCAAGCCCGACCCTCCATCGATCATGACCACCTGGGTTATGAAGTAAAAGGCGAAGCTGAGAATCAATCCCGGTATGAAGAAGAGGGCATATCCCAGTGCAATCATTATTCCCGCCAATATGGATGTTAGGACCAGAGGCTCCAAATTGTTCCTGGTGCTCGTCCAGGCAGTAGATAGGTCAGCTGCATCACCCATAGACGCCTGGCGGATCATCTCTATGCTCGCACCCTCTGCCAGAAAGATGAGAACCGCCATCAATACCGCAAACAGCAATAGAGAGGCCAAAAAGGAGAGCGCCAGAAAGCCGCCGTCTGCAAATATGGCCATCAGCCCCAGGTAGCCGACAAAGATCAGCATTCCCAGGACCAATGCAGATACGGGAACAAGGGAGGGAACGATCAGGATGGGATTGTGGCGATAAATCTCCAGGGCTTCTGAGAAGATCTCACCGAGATCCCGGTTTCCAGCCTTATTCTCTTTTCCCGCCACCGGCTCTATGGTGAGAATGCCAGATCCAGAGTCAGATTGAGAGATGCCGTTTTTATCCGGTTGAGCTTTCTCGGTGTCTTCAGATTTCACTGCATTTCGCCTGCATACTACTTCTGCTTAGATCTATTTCAAATTTTGCAGAACATAAAGAGATTAGTTGCGCCGCATTGCGGCAGTGAATGTCTTTCGCCGGCAAAAAGCAGAGCTGCCGTTGGCCAATTGAGGAAGCTATTAAATATCTTCAGATGACAGATAACTCGTGGGGATCAGATGAAGAGATTAGCTTTGATAGCGGCCATAATTCTTGCCGGCTGCCTTCCCATTCTGGGGGCAGGAATGGATCTCATCCTGCCTGTTGAAGGTGTAGGAACGGTATCTGTACCCGCGGATGCTACCACCATAATCGTATCTGCGTCCAGCAGCACCGGAAATATGAGCCTGGACCAGGAGGCGGTCCGGACGACTATGGAAAGAGCAATTGAGGCTCTGAAGGCGGCAGGGGTCAAAGATTATGAGATCACCAGGGAGGATTCAGCCGCTCTCTCCAGCGCTTCATCGCGAAGCACTATCTGTCATACCGTAAACAATATTACAATATGCGATAACAGCAGCCTGCAGGCTACAGCACTGGACAGATCGGCTATGGTAAAGCTCAACAGCACAGAAAAGGCCAGGATCGATGAGCTGCTGGATGCAGCGGAATCAGCCGGGGCAAGGGCTTATGTGGCAGGCTACGGACTGTTTAATTCCTCTGCGGCTGAATCCCAGGCCAGGGCGAAGGCTGTGGCCAATGCCAGGGCCAATGCGGAGGAGATTGCTTCCTCTGAGGGACTGCGTCTGGGCCAGGTTCTGGACATCTCTGATTATGGGTATCCTGAAGAGGTTTATGGCGGCTTGTTCGGATCAGCCCGCAAGGACATGGTGGAAGTTACATCCTATGTCGTGGTGACTTACGAGATGGAGATGTAGTCCGCAGGGATATCCATTCTTTTTCCTGATTCTGGGGCTCATCTAAAGGCCAGGGGCATAATCTTTAAGGCATTTCAGAACCCTTGATCTGTTGGGGATTGCTGTGAAATTAAACGGAATTCTAATTCTTGGGACTGTGCTCATCTTCTTGACCGCTCCTCTTAGCCTATGCCAGGATGACAACATCTCCAAGATAATTGTCCAGGGAGAGGGCAGGGCAACTGCCCCGGCGGACAGGGTTACTGTGGTGCTGGGTGTTGAGGTCGGCAATCCCAGCGCTGCCAAGGCCGCGTCAGACAACGCCCGGCTGATGAATGAGACCATTGCCTCATTGCTCTCTGCGGGTGTGGCCGAGAGCGAGATTCAGACCAGCAGCTACAGTTTGAGCACGTCTCAAGCAGAAGAGCCTTTCCGCTCTGAGATCGCGGAGGATGCTCCTGAATTCATAGCAACAAATATGGTCAGATTCAATCTGAACCTCACCCGGGATGTGGGAGGAGTGCTGGATGCTGCTCTATCCTCCGGATCAAATCGTATTCAAGAGATCTCCTTTGATCTCATTGACCCTCGTCCGCAGAGAGATCTGGCCTTGACCCGGGCCATTGAGGACGCCGGACGGAAGGCGGAGACGGCTGCCAGAGCAGCAGGAGTGAGCCTGGGCAGAATCCTTGAGATCTCCGAAGGCTATGGATATGTAGCTGCCCAATCCAGGAGCATGGCCTTTGACCCTGCTACACCCATCAGGGCAGGAGACATGGAGGTGACAGCCAGCGTGACTATCACCTATGAAATTGCCTAGAAGGTCCTCCTGGGCGCTCTCTCTCAAATGGCCGGATCAGATATACATGGGCTCCGGAGGTCTGGAGATCCGGTTGGTCTGGCCTTCTCCAAATACCTCCTGGAACTTCCAGACCACATATAGCTCGCATTTGAAGTTCTCGCGGATTACCTCCATCAGCTTGTTTTTGCTCAGAGCATCATAGTAGATCTCCCGCACGAACCTGATGCTGCGCATATCGCCTCCGCCAGGCTCCATCTCAAAGCTGGATTCCCGGAAGAGCAGATCATAGCGCATATTCCAGATCAGCCTCTCTCTTTCCTTAGGAGGCATGGACAGCAGGGCCTGATGGTGCTGGTCGGCCAGTTTTATCCGGCTGAAGATCACGACCATATCCTCATGGCCCCTGGGCTGAATCACAGAAAGATGACGTCCGGATTTGGCAGGATACTCAGCAGCTATCTGAAAGTAGAGGTTCTCTTCCACTATCTGCTCTTTGAACAGCCCTTCTTCGGTGAGCCAGGCCGCGATCTTGTCCCGGGTCTCTTCTATCTCCTTGCTTGACATCTTTATCCTCACCACATTCCAGCTCTGGATATGACTCCTCCGGTTTAATATTATGCTCTTGATGGAGAGACGAATCTCTGAATCTAGGTCATAGGACGGCATGAGGAAGGATGCCGGCTGCAAATAGACAATAAAAAAGCAGTTGATTCAAGATGTAGGGAAAAGAACAGAGAGGGCAGTAAAAGGAGTGGGAAATAGAGAACGCCGCAAAAATGGCCGAGAGCAGAGAACTCAGGAGAATTGGCTGTGAGGTTCGGGCAGACCAAGCACCGATCCACGATGCCCCTTTGGGGAACCACCCACAGAAGTGAGGGTCTTGAGCCTGCCTCTCGCCATCACACAAGCTACGACGAGATAGCACTGGAATTCAAGCACAGCGCCCGTCTTACGGGGACATGTCATCGGTGATGAGATGCCTGCTCTCGTCCTGCCTGCACACAAGCTATTCCTGCCGCACTCATTTCAGAACTGTATGAGGTGTGTCAATCTCTTCCCGAAGACTTCGCATTTTGCAAAGCGCTCCTAGTTAAACAGATAGTTATCTATAGGAGCTTAATCGGCTACAGCTTTATCTTGCGGCATATTTCGTTATGTCTTTGATCGTATAAATATTCTTCGAAACAGGTTTATTATAAAAATATTTTTAATAGATAGGGTATGGCCGAGAGCAGTTTGAGTTGCGCCTTCTTGAGGCAGGAGCTATTCCTGGCGGCCTTTTTATCCATCTTTTTCTTCCTTGATTTAGGCGGGATTGAAGCTTTCAAGTGAGAGTCGCGAATTCTCTGGTCTAAATTCAACCTCTGCGGCTCAGAAATTGGATTATTTTTAAATTTTATATGAAAGCAGAGCTTTTATAAATTTAAAATATATTTACTATGATTATTATTAAGATTAACTATTATATGCTTATTCTTTTAAAAAAATTTATATATCAAATGCTGATCTATTCTAAAATACTACTATTAATCAGAGAACTGTCAGAAGGAGATATGAAAATGAACAAGCAATTGCTTTCCGGAGCTTTTGTCGCCTTCGCCCTTCTATTTTTAAGCGGAAGCCTGGTGCAGGGAGCAGAGGCTATAGGTGTCGCCATAACGAGCGTCAATTTTGCCGCCCCATCCCCAGAAAAAGAGAATCTGGAAGGGGAATGGGTGGAGATCACCAATAAGGACACAGCGCCCCAGAGCCTGACCGGCTGGATCCTGGAGGACGAGGGCAACCATACCTATACCTTCCCCGAGTTCAGCCTTAATGCCGGGGCATCGGTCAAGGTCCATACCGGAGAGGGAACTGACACCTCCCGGGATCTCTACTGGAACCGTAGCACATCAGTATGGAACAATGGCGGCGATGTGGCCACATTGAAGGATGCCTCAGGAAACCTGGTCTCTTCCTATGCCGGAGGAGCTGAAGAGGCTTAATTTGATCTCTTTTTGCAGAAAACGCTTCTATCCTTCCTCTTCCTTTTTAGACCCGGCCTCTCGCAGAGCGCAAGGCAGAAATTCCTGCTGTGCATGGGAAAAAATGGTGTATTTGCATGAATCTGGAAGAGATGTCCGGCGTATTGAAGGCCTCCCTGGGCCTGAGCGAAAATGTGGTGGGAGTAAAGCTGTTTAATAGCGAATCCGATATCCCTAAAAATATTGGGCTGATGGACAAGCCCATCCATTACTGCTCCATGGTTCAGGGAGCAAGAAAGGAGGGCAAGAGCTTCCTGGCCCGGCCGGACCATCATGCCTGCAAAGGAGGAGCCTCGGGATTGGGCCTGGTGGCCTGTCCGGAGAACATAGCCACTGGCGCCCTTTACTTCAATAAGCTGCACAAGTGCGAGACCCCTGATGTGGGCGTTAGCATCGCCACAAACATGCCCCGTATCCTTCCCGGCAGAACCATAGCCACATATGTGGCACCCCTGGACAAGATGATCATGAACCCGGATGTGGTTATATTTGTGGGCAAGCCCCTCGCCGCCCGCAGGATTGTGCAGGCGGTGATGTACAAGAAGGGAGGGCGGGCCGGCTTCAGCACGGCCGGAATTCAGTCATTTTGCGTGGATGCCACCACCTCCCCTTACCTCAAAGGAGAGGTAAACGTCTCACTGGGATGCGATGGTGGCGCCAGAAACTCCGGCCTGGAGGATGACTTTGTGGTGGTGGGAATTCCTTTTTCCATGATGGAGGATATCTGCACCGTCCTCAAGGACAATTATGAGGGCTGGGACAATTTCATGAGGGGATGAAGGCCGGATCGGATCCGCTTAGCCTCTCCTCTCTGCCCTATGCGTTCTGTCCTATGCTTTCCGCATCTGCGGGAGGAATCTAGGCGGCACCAGAATTCTTTTTTGCACCTTTACACGCTCAGCCTCTTGAGAGCAGCCATGCTTCCCAGGGAGAAGAGCAGAAGAAAGCCGGCCATGGCCAGAAGAGATTCCCAGGGAAAGCTGTCTCCCAGCGCGGCGGCCCTCAGGCAAATGCTGCAGTGGGTCAGTGGAAGGAGGTACAAGGCCGTCTTCAAAGCTATTGGAACCTGGCTCAAGGAGAAGAACGTCCCACCCAGAAAGGTCATGGGAAGCAGTATCAGGCTGCTGAATGTGGCCATATCCTCATGGGTGCCGGCCAAAAGAGCAGCGAAAACGCCCAGAAAGGAGAATAATAAGCAGGTAAAGAGAAGGCTGAGGGCAAAGAGCAGGCCGATATCGAGCCTTGGAGCAATGAGCATTGCCACCAGAAGAAAGGCAATTGAGCTGACCAGACCTCTATAGACCCCAATCATTGCCTTTCCTGTGATCAATGAGATGGAACTGATGGGAGCCATCAAGCATTCGTCAAAGCTCTTGAAGAACAGCCGGTCCGTGTTCAGCCTGGTTCCGGCTCCATTAAAGCTGGTGGTCATGGCGGTGAGAGCGATTATGCCCGGGACAACGAAATCGAGGTAGCTGGTTCCATTGACGCTGATGCCGCGGCCAAGCCCATATCCAAAGGCCATGAGATATAGCAGGGGGCTCAAGAGAGTGGTCAGAAGATACTTGGCAAAGCGACGCCGAAGCATCATCATATCCGACCACACTATGGTATAGGCATCCATTACTCCTCCGCAACCCTTCGCCCGGTCAGTTCGATGAATACATCCTCCAGGCTCGACTGCCGGATAACCACCCCATCAGAAGCTTTCCTCTCCAGGACGAATCTGGAGGCAGACTCTCTGTCCGGAAAATAGCGGTAACTGGTGCGGCCCTCCTTCTTGCTCTCCACTGCAAATGTACCCAGGCGGCGGCGCAGCTCCTCCGGAGATCCGATGGCCATGGATCTGCCTTGATGGATTATCCCGGCGCGATGGCATAGTGCCTCTGCCTCGTCTATGTAGTGGGTGGTCAAGAAGACAGTAGAGCCTTCCGAATTCATACCCCGGACCAGATCCCAAACTCTTCTTCTGCTCTGGGCATCCAGGCCCACTGTCGGCTCGTCCAGGAATAGGAGCTTTGGCCTGTGAATAAGGGCGCGGGCGATCATCGTCCTCCTCTTCATGCCTCCTGAGATTTTATCTATGAGCTGATCGGCCTGCTCTGACATATCCACAAAATCCAGTAGTTCATCGATGCGCCTGTCTCTTTCCGATTTTGATAGGTGGTGCAGCCGGGCATGAAACTCCAGGTTCTCTTTCACCGTCAGCTCCCGGTTGAGGCTGAGATGCTGCTGGACCACTCCGAAAAAGGACTTGACCCTGTGGGGCTCTTTGACCACATCAAAGCCGTTTATCAGGGCACGGCCTGCAGTCGGCTTGGTCAGTGTAGTCAAGATGCGAATGGCAGTGCTCTTTCCTGCTCCGTTAGGCCCTAAAAAGCCGAATACATCGCCCTCTTCTACCTCCAGGCTCAGTCCGTCGATTACCCTCTTGCCGGAATACTCTTTAGCCAGGCCTATTATTTCAACAGCGCTATTCATATGGCAGAGAAGATCATTGGCTGGCCTCGGCGGTTGATGCCCGGCTCTCGCCTTTGGCCGGGCTCAGGCTTCTCTTCTGGCATCTCTCGCATATGCCCTTCAAGTCCAGGCTTGAGCCGACTATGGTGAAATTAGCCTCATCGGAAACCCTGGCTATCAATTCCGGCATGATCGGATCCATCCAATCCCTTATGCTGCCGCATTTCAGACAGAGAAGGTGGGCATGGGGCTCTATATTGGGATCGTATCTGGTCTTGCCCTTGGGCATATTCAACTCCTGAATCAACCCGGAATCTCTCAAGATCTTAATCGTGGTATAGATAGTGGCCAGGCTGACTGTGGGATGCTCCTTTTTTACCTCTTGATAGGCCTTCTGGGCTGTAGGATGCTGGTGGCTGCTCAGTATATATTTGCTGATGGCTATTCTCTGAGGAGTGGCTCGATAGCCGCTGTTGCGGAAGGTCTTGATTATGGATGATTCCAGATTCTCTGAGCTGATCATAGCGGTTCTTATCTAATAATTACTCTTAAATAAACCTATGCAATGTAAGAATAGGAAGACAGAACGCTCAAAGCGGTCTTCTTGATTCCCGCCGGGAGCGCCTGGATTCAGAAAGAAATTGGCTCCCTGCGTCTTGGTATTTAAGTGAAGAAGACAGATCCTCATGGCAATTGCCGGCTCAAGAGTCGGGCCAATTTATCCCGATCATATATTCAGGAAAGCGCGCTGGCTAGGATCAGATTAAAATCGTCGTCCCGCCAATAATGGCATCAAGCTGCAAGTCTGCATGGCTGGAAGAGCTGATCGGCGATCAGGTCATCATCCCCTGGCGGACGAGAAGACTGATGCCACCAGAAGACGAGCCAAGACATGGTCTGCGAAGACTGGTGGCTTGCCAAGAGAATCTATGAAGCTAAAGGAAGCTAAAAAATAGGTGATATAAATGGCTGAAAAGAAACTGTACTCCCTTCCCGAACTGCCCTATGCCTACAATGCCCTGGAGCCCTTCATATCCGAGGCCCAGCTAAAGCTGCATCACGACAAGCATCATGCCGCCTATGTCAATGGCGCTAACGCCATACTGGATAGGCTGGATAAATCCCGCCAGGCCGGATCGGATCTGGACATGAAGGCTACGTTAAAGGAGCTCTCATTCCAGGCAGGAGGCCATGTGCTGCACAGCCTCTTCTGGTCCAATCTTGCTCCCGCTGCCAAGACGGCTAAGGAGCCCGGCGGCATTTTGGCTGATGTGCTGAACAAGGAGTTCGGATCATTCGAGCGGTTCAAGAAGGAGTTTACCATTTCTGCCGCCAGCACCGAGGGTTCGGGCTGGGCTGCTCTGGCCTGGTGCGGCATGACCGGCAGGCCGATGATCATGCAGATCGAGAAGCATAATGTGAACGTCTATCCCATGTTTCGCATCCTCATGCTAGTGGATGTCTGGGAGCATGCCTACTATCTGGACTACAAGAACGAGAGGCCCAAGTTCATAGAGGCCTTCTGGAATATAGTGAACTGGGACGAGGTCAACCGCAGGCTGGAGGCGATAATCAAATAGATTTACTTTTAAAATTTTTGCAGATTATAACTTGAATGCCAGTACAGAATTCTGCCAGGGCATTTGAGGAGCTTTAGCGATTTTGTCTAGAATACTTGGAAAAGGAGCTCCTCCTCTGGAGCCCCGACATCTGGCAATGCATGATCTCCATTGCAGCCTAATCCAAGAGCCCTTAAAAACCGGCCGATTTTTTCACCTCGAAATCCCCTTTCAGAGACATGCTCGATTTGATGGCGCTATTTCCCATCCCCTGCCGGGAGGTCGAGGTATTGTAGAAGCTCTTAGCCGCTGCCGGAGAGCTGCTGCTGGCGTCCTCTGAGCCTAGATTCGAGCTGCTGGGGACCTCGGATCCTTTTATAGCCGTTGGTGCAAGAGCGCTTGCGTTTGCGGCTGAAGCATTGAGCGCTGTCGTGTTGGCCGTCCCGTTTTGAGATATGGAGCCGGAGGGCAAGCTGTCCTTGCCCGTGGAGTTATTCGAGAGCAGATTAACCGACAGAGATCGCTCCAGTCTAGAGCCGGGTGACAATGCCTTGACATTTCCGGTGTTGATGAACTCTCCGTCCTCATCCTCCATGGAGTTGCTGTAGGATTCTGAGTCGCTTCGCAGCTCAGCTATCCTGGCCTCTATGTTCTTGGTATCGATTCCAAATCCACCGGTCACAGGTCTTGCCGATCCTGTAATGGTCACCGAGTCCGAGCGGCTCAGGTCCACAGCTGAAAGGATCACTGCTGCTGATCCAAGGATGAATAATAAGGCCAATGCTCTCTTCATAATCCCCTCCTTTATGCTACAGGGCATCAATTATGTTCAGAATACGATTTTAACCTTTCTATTCTGTCCATGAGATGATATCCATAGAGCTTATCCTGAAGAGGATATGCTCCGTATCGCTTTAGCGAATAAGCCCTTGGCCGGATTTGTTCGTCCTCTCGACGAAAAGTCCAGCCATTAACTTGATTAATGATTAAAGATCAGATATTGTCATGTCTTCAAAATCACAAGAGTTCCAAGAGCAAAAATGGGAGCCGGACGAATCAAAGAACCTTGTCTTTTACTCAAGATACAAGAAGGATGGATCTTATGGGCTCACAAACATGGCTCCCGGCTTTCCGCTTAAGGTTAACGATATTGTTCTTCGCACTTCGGAGGCGCTTTATCAAGCCATGAAATTCCCGGATCTGAAAGAAGCGCAGATGGATATAATCGGGCAAAGGTATGCGGGAAAGGCCATAGAAAGGAGCAGATATTATGAAAGCCTTAATAATAAACGCACCGACTGGGATGAGATCAAGGTCGATGTCATGCGCTGGTGCCTGCATGTCAAGCTTGCGCAAAACTGGGAGAAGTTTAGCGCATTGCTTTTCCGAACTGGTGAGCTTACTCTTATCGAGGGTTCGCCCGATGACCGTTTTTGGGGTGCTATAAAGTACGACAAGAAACAGAAGACCCGTGAAGGCGTGAATATGCTGGGCCGTTTGCTGATGCAGTTGAGGGAAGAGATCATGAAGGATGGCCCCGGCAATTCGCTTCTTATCGTGAATCCGCCCGCCATCACCAACTTCCGTCTCAACGACAGGATGATTGAGACAATAGATGCAGGAGCAAAGAATGGTGGCCATTGAGTGTAACTGCGAGAATAATTTTTCTTTCTCGTCTTTTTCCCCCTGCCGGACGGATATGAGATATTTTTATAAGTACATTGCTGACTCGAGAAATCCCCTTTGTGAAAAATGGTGAAAAGATATGCCGCCCAGAATAGGCAGACTCTTCCTTAAATTATTGAATAATTAATTGAGAGATCAGGATTTGATCGCCCTGGCGATCAGCGGTGCCACCGATACCGTGCTCACGCCCTTGTCCAGTGTATCCGTGGCCAGGACCGCCTCCACCCCGGAGCGGTATAGCTTGAGAACTGCCGATCCGGTCAGGACCGGATGCACTGCCGCCAGATAAACTCGTTTTGCTCCCTGCCGGCGCAGCATGGTGATGGCCGTGGCCATGGTTCCGCCCGTGGCGATCATGTCATCGAATATGACCACATCCCGTCCCGCCACTGCAACATCCTGAGGAGCCATGGAGACCTCGGTGCCGGATAGGCGGGTCTTTTGAAGAAAGTCGCAATCGCATCCCAAAGCCCTGGCCGCAGTCCGAGCCATGTTCATGGCCCCCTTGTCCGGGGATATGACCACCGGATCATGTAGCCCCATGGCGGCAATCTTCCCCGCCAGCAGGGACGTGGCGTCCAGACTCTCTGCCGGGCAGTGGAAGTGGATCATAATGGATGGAGCATGGATGTTGACCAGAAAGACGCTGCCATCCTTGAGGAAGGGATTCAAAGCCGTGGCCACAGCCCGGGCGGTCATGGGCTCTCCCGGCTGGAAGATCTTGTCCTGACGGGCATAGCCGAAGTAGGGCATTACCAGCTTGACCGGCCGCCCCTGGCAGATGTCCAGAAGCTGCAAGAGATAGACCAGATCCCGATCCGTGGGCGTGGACTGGATTATGATTATATTGTCATCCAGCTCGCTTTGAATCTGGGAGTACGACTCCCCATCCGGAAATGTTCTATAATCGCAAAGAGCAAGTGTCTCGTTTAATTCTGCCGCCACCCGGCCAGCCAGAAGCTGGGAAGCAGGACCTCCTATAATCACCATAAAATCACCTTCAGCTTAATTTCCATCAGCTTCCAACTACCTTCATTTGCAGCTTGATCGTGGGGGTGACGATGGAGCCCACAGAGCGCACATCCCGGTCCAGTTCGATATCCTTGAGCAGCTGGAAGATGTTTCCCGCCAGCATCAGAGAGCGAATGGGCCTAGCCTCTTCTCCTGGAGAGATGGCAAAGGCATTTCTCGCCTCCACCGAGAAGTCTCCGGAGATGGGGTTGGCGGTATGGGCGCCGATGAGACCAGATACCAAATAGCCGCTTGTCTCCTCCAGGAGATTGTGTCTCTCTGGCGAACTGAGGACGAAATTTCTCGCTCCCACCCTTGGAACGCCGGTATAGCCGGAGCGCACGGCATTTCCTGTGGAATGCACCCCCTCTTTTCCCGCTGCATAGCTGTCATAGAGATATCCCTTCAGGATGCCTTCCTCCACCAGCACCGTCCGCTGGGACGGCACGCCCTCGCCGTCGAAGGCCGAGCTGTCAATGCCCCCGGCAAGCTGTCCGTCATCGATAATTGTCAGGCCTTCCGAGGCCACAGCATCCCCCTTCCTGCCGGCCAGGGAGGATCGGCCCTTCTGAATGTTATCCGCTAGGAGAGCAGGAATCAGGGTGTTGTCCAGAAGCTCGGCTGCCGCCTGGGGCCGCAGCAGAACCTCAGAGCTGCCACTCTCCGCCTTGCCCCCACCCAGAGAGGAGCAAGCCAGCTGGGCAGCGCTTCTTCCCACCTCTTCCAGCGAGGAAACCAGGCTCCGTGATATAAGAAATTCAGAGCCTGTAGCCACATCCGCTCCCCGGGCTATGGCCTCCAGAGAGGCGTGCATGAGTGTCCCCGTCTCCTCTCCCTCCAGACCATTGGAGTTGATAATAAAGCTTGAGCCGCTGATGCAGGCCAGGCTTCCCGATACCGGCTCGGCACCGGGAACATCAGAGCAGCCCTCAATCAGGCTCTCTGCTAGCTCCAAGCATTTTTCGGCTCCTGCATCTGCCAGACGGGCGTCGAAGATCCCCTCCGGCTCTATTGCTCTCTCCTGCCTTGGAAAGCCGCGCCAGTCCGGGTCCGGTCCTCGGGCCCTTGCCGATTGGACCGCACTCCTGGCCACGGAAGAGAGCTGGGACATATCGCTGCTGCTGGAAAATCCCACTGCTCCGGCCACCACTGCCCTCAATCCCAGGCCGCGGTGAAGGCTCTGGCTGGCCAGCTCCACCTGAGCCCGGCGCAGATCGACCTCATAGGACAGAGAGGCTATGCCGTAAACCTCCGCCTCCTCTGCCCCGGCCCTGGCCGCCAGGGTCAGCAGATCGCGGGCATGGGGCAGAAGGCTATCCGATATATCTGAGATCCTCATCTCCTCCCACCTCATAGGGTGCCTGTGCCCTCTCCATCTCCTGCAGCTTGCCTACGATCTTCTCCATCTCCTTGGCCCTCTCCTCCAGGGCGGCAAGGCTGACCTCAATGCCCAGGATGCGGCATAAAACCCGCAGCACCTCTGAGGCAGCCTTGGGATCGACAAGATAGCCGGAGGTCACGCCCATGAGGCAGATTGCATCCATGCCCCGCAGGGCTCCCATCCCCAGCAAGAGCCCGGAGACGCCGATTATGCCTCCCCCCGGCTCATTTTCATGAAAGAGGACCCCCTTCTCCTTCATCTCTTCCACCAGAGAAAGACTGCTGACAGCTCCCATGACCGTGGGCTTGTCCACGAACTGGCCCGTACCATAGCCTCCCAGGGCATAGATCCTCCCCACATGATAGCTCTCTGCTATGTCCAGGAATATGCCGCACAGCTCGTAATGCCCCTCGTTGGTGGCGCTCTGATAGTCTCCGATGATTATAAGCAGATCTGGCTCGCCGTCCTTGCCCCGGTAGGCATAGATCTCATTTCGCACCTGCCGGATGGTGCCGTCGCTATTGACCATGACCTGAGGCGGAAAATGGGGCGAGTAGATCTCCATGATCTTCTCTGCATCCAGCTCCTCTACCATGTGGTCTGCTACCAGCTTTCCCACATGGCCCACTCCCGGCAGCCCCTCCACTAAGATGGGGTCTTTCAGCTCTACCTCTTTTATCCGGACGACCATGGTCTCTTTCATGTCATCTCCCCTTGCCCCAGAGCTCTCCTGTATCTGCCGTAAGGATCATCAGGAGAGAACCGAGGCGGCTTGGTCATAGCGGCATCCCCGCCGCAGGCGGGACAGATCTCCTTTAAGGTGTATCGGCCGCAGGAGGTACACCGAAGGATCTTGGATCTCATGCCTCTCGGAGGAAGGTGCCCTCTCCGCCATGCTGCTCCACATATTTGACCACAGCCTGGGCGGATTTCTTGAGAACAGACTCAGCGCTCTTGTAATCAGGAGCTGTTACGTGAATGCGATAGCGCGGCGCTCCGATATAGGTGATTGCGACGGTAGCGCTCTTATCCTTTATCCGCCGAGCCTGCTTGAGAGCCTTCTTCACCACTTCAACCCCGTCAGGAGCGGGTGAGGTTATATCCACATAGCCGCTGATCTCCACCGAGGGGAGCTTGACATTATCCCGGGAGAGGCTCTCTAAGATCTTCACATCTTCTTCTGTGAGATCGAGGTCGGCCAGGGCATCGCTGCCGCTGATGGCTGCCTCCTCCATGGCCAGATAGAGGCTCTCGTAAGAGGCCATCAGAGCATCTGCTACGCGCTTGACCTCGGCCGGCCTGTCCTTGTAGGCCATCTCCAGCCATTTCCAGGCCTTCTGGTCCGCCTTCCATTCCTGGATCTTCTCCCGGCGCTGATGTTCATTGACATCCTTGAGGGAGAGATCGATATGATGCCTGGATGTGTCTACATTCAATACCTTGCAGACTATCTTCTGCCCCTCTCGGACATGGTCGCGAATGTATTTGATCCATCCGCTGGCCACCTCAGAGATATGAATCAAGCCCTGCTTGCCGGAATATTCGTCCAATGAGACGAAGGCTCCGAAGTCCACGACCTGGGTCACAGTGCAGACGACTAGAGATCCGGGCTCTGGCCAGCCCTCACGTTGCATCGCAGATCACTCTAAGACTTCTACTATGGCGGTCTTGATTTCTGCCTTGCCCCCGGTGGGCTCGGCCAGAGTGCGTCCGCAGACCAGGCATTTGACCACGGTGGAAGCATGGGCGAAGATGATCTGCTCGTTCTCGCAGTCATTGCACTTGACCTTCACAAACTTGGATGGCAGGCTTATCCCTCCACAAGATCGAACTTGCCGGCACGGAAGCCGGGACGGTTATGGGCCTTCTTGCAGGTGTTGCAGCGGTAGCGCAGGTTCAGCCTCTTGACCGGCTTGTCTCCTCCGGGAACCTTGGAGAACTTGCCCTGATTTCCTATTCCATTGGCCCGCTGCTTCTGCCTTGTAATATGCGTCAGGGAGGAAGCCCGGCCTTTTCTCACCCTCTCCACCGTCTGGGGGGTATGCTTTTTGCAGAACGGACAATAAGCGTTAAGCTTTTTTGGCATCTTCACTTTTTATCATCTCTCAAACTTCACTTGGCACGCTAATTTTTTGTTGCGCAGATTTCTGGCGTGAACGGCCGGGATCATAGCCACATCGTCCTTCCGGAGAAGGTAATTTATCCCGTCAACACCCACGAACAGAGGAACACTATCCAGCAGCCGCACAACCTCGTATTCCCGGCATATATCTTTTTTGCCCGTTAAAGGCCTTTCGGTGCGAGAGACATGGGCCAGTATGGCCTCCCGGCCGGTGGCTATGGCCGAGAGCATCTGCCGGTAGATCTCCTCCTCCTCCTCTGTCATGCCGGGGAAGCTCTCCTCTCTGGATGCGGATCTGGCACTCCTCAGAGCCCGGCGGACGATCTTCTTTACCCTCTGGTCTATCAGCTTATTTACGCTGTTCTTCTCGCTCTTCAGCGTATCCTGCAGGATCTGGGCTTCTACGCTGAAAGGGTCCTGCAGCGATGATAGCTCCTGGCCCAGGCCGGCCAGATAGATGCCGACCTGCTGGTAAAAATCCTTATCCAGATGCTGGAGCTCTGCTGATTTGCGCTCTTCCCGAAGCGCATTAGCCAGATCCAATCTGCCTCCCACCTAGTCCTGATGCAGGCCTGCCTTTTTGGGATCAGATAATATATAGACTTATCATCTCTGCTCTGCGGCGGGAGACCTTCAGAGAGCTAAATTTTTTGCCCTCTCTCTTGCCGAGAGCGCCTCCGCCACCCCCCGGCACATGAGAAAGATGGCAATATGGGCAGGCAGCTCTTCCCGGCCCTCGGCCAGATTGTAGGACTCTCCCTTCATCTCGGTGCGGAAGGGCTTTATGATCTGGACCGGCACGGCCTCATCTCCGAAGACCAGGGCATCGTAAAGGGGATCGAAGTCCTCCATATCGCTGAGTGACAGCGGCGTCACCCGAAGCCCGGAGCCGCCGTGAAGGCTGCCGGGACAGCGGATCAGCCGGCGCACATCTGCTGTCACCGGCTCGTCCGTCTCCCCCCCCAGGACATCCACAAACTGGTCCGCTAGATAATTGGTGATAACATGAGGCCAGATTCCCTGCAGGTTCTTCAGACTGTCCAGGTTTCCGGAACGAATATCGTCCAGTATCAGGTCGTTTTTTATGCGTTCATAAAATTCAATAGCCCGGGCTTTGCCGATACCCTTAATCTTGGTCAGCCGCTCCATTGCCGCTTTCTCATCCGCATTCCTAATCTCTTCAGCGAATCTCACAATGGCCTCATTGAATCTGCCGCCCCAGCCGGGAGAGTCTTTAGGCGGACATCTGAGAACCCGCACGCTGTCGTCCCCCACATCTCCCGATATCCTGACCTTAAAACTGAGCCTATCGATATCGAGACCCCGACCGGTTAAATAGTCCACGATCTCCCGGCGCTCGTCTCCTCCCAGATCATACACCCTCGGATCGCGAATATGGATATGATAGCCTCTCCCGCCGGAAAATGCTATGCTGATCCTGTCCTCGGAAAAGCCGAAGTCCGAGGTGAGAAAGGCGAGAAGCTTCTCCGTCTCCTTTTTGACGGTCTCCAGCATTCCCCCATAGCTTCTGGGAGCGTTCTTGAGGTGATCTGCATCCAGGTCGAAGATGAGGTCTGCCCCCTTCCAGATCTTCTCCTTCATAGTCGGAGCGCCGGGCCTCTGATAATAGGCAGCAGAATGGTAGACATGCCTCGGAACCATGGCCCGCACATAGTCGACCAGCTCACCTCGGGAGAAGAAGGACTTGTGCCGACGCATGCCGGTGTCATCGAAGAAGAGAAAGCCCCACTCCCGGGAGTCGAGTTCGGGCGGCGGCTCCAGAGATGATTCCAAGTAGTAGCTGCGAAAGCGGGAGACCAGAAGGTTCTGGGTTAAGGCGTTCAATCGCTCCACCTTCCGTAGATCTCAGGCCGGCGGTGAGAGAGGCAGGGGATCTGCCGGCGAAAGAGCTCCCGCCGGGAAAGGTCAATGTCAGCTATTATTATCATCTCCCCCGAGCCGGCCTCGGCCAGAGTCTCTCCGTCCGCCTCCACGATCAGGGAGCCGCCTCCCTCCGCCCAGTTGCAGGCCAGGTGCGGCATCTGGTTCTCTATTGCCCTGGCTATGGCCAAAGCCCGCCACTGGCGGCGGCGAGAAGGGGGGAACTGGGCTAAAGTCGCCAGGATGTCGGCTCCCTGCAGAGCCAGGGATCTTGCCACCTCAGGAAAGCGCAGGTCATAGCAGATCTCCAGACCCATCCGGCCGTATCCGGTATCAACGGGGGAGATGCTGCTGCCTCCCGAGAAGTGCTCTCTCTCCTCACCGAAGGGATGAATCTTTGCCCGGATCTCTAGACCCTCCCGGTCCAGGCAGAATCCCAGGTTCTGCCTGCCGGTGCGGATGGTGCCGATGATAAGGCAGTCGTGCTGCACCGCCAGCAGCCGGAATGGATCCAGGGAGTGGTATGGAGGTGTGTCCTGGGCCGATGGGCTGGCTTGGAGGGCGGGCTCATAGCAGAAGCCGGTCAGGAAGAGCTCGGGAAAGACTAGGATCTCTGCATCCTGCTTTAGAGCTGAGCCGGCCAGATGCAGCGCCCTTTTAAGGTTGTCCTCCGGTTGGCATGGAGCTATGCTTTGCTGGAGGCAGGCGGCTAGCATAATAAAATGTAGGGCAGGTTCGGGTATATTAACGTAGAGATATCGCAGTGAAGGGGGAATTTTCAATAATAATGGCTGCAATATGGATTGTCATCGATGATGCACAGCTGATCGGAAGAGGATATCATGTCAGAGATGAAGGAAGACAAATCGAAGAGCGATATCAGCCTTAAGGACTATCTGACCGAAGAAGAGCGAAGGAGGCTTGTTGCCAGCCTGCATCATGCCCTGGTATGGGTCGGAGTAAAAGAGCCACAGGAGTTGAATGTAGATAAAGACGATTTGAGCAGAGAGATCGAGAAGTTCCATCAAAAGGAGAGCGATCTTCCGCCTGAGGTTCATGCCAGCGGGAAGATTGAGCTCCACCGGCTCATCTGGAGGCTTATCAATGAAAAAGAGATCACTGAGCCGGAGAGGATACAAATTGAGGAGATCATAGAGATACTGCAAAAAAAGGAGAGGTCGGAGGAAGAGGATCTCAAAGAAGAGGCTCTCAGCCCCGAAAAAGCAAGAGCGCTTCACGATGAAGCAGCCGGCATAATAAGGTCTATTCTGGACTTAAAAGATGCCCTCAAGAAGAAAGGGCATGCAGCGGCGCCAGTGGACGTGAATGAAGAGCTGATCCGTCAAAAGGTAAGCCAAGCTAAGAGATGGAATCAACTCATAGAGGAGATAAAAGGAGACAAGAGTTAGGATTGCAGGGTTTCTATAATATCCGAATTGCCTACCCAACTGAAAAGATTTTATAGGGACGGCAGCCATGCAGGGCCTCTGGCTTTGAAAGGAATAGGAGAAAGAGATTTGGTCCTCCTGGGACAAAAAAAGCGATAGGCATAATTGGATTCGAGAATGGATTAGATTGCTGATACGATGAAGTGCGATGTTCTGGTGATAGGGGCGGGGCCGGGAGGCTCTATGGCAGCCAAGACCGCAGCGGAGGCGGGCCTGGATGTTCTGCTCATCGAAAAGCGCCAGGAGATAGGCGAGCCGGTGAGATGCGCCGAGGGGATCGGCCTCAGATCAGAGCTGCAGGAGCTTATCGATCCCGATCCGGCCTGGATATCCTCGCATATAGAAGGAGCCAGGCTCTATTCTCCCGATGACACTGTCTTATCCTCCAGGGGCAGCGGCGGAGGAGGCTATGTTCTGGAGAGAAAGGAATTCGACCGCGGCCTGGCCGTGAGGGCAGCTGAATGCGGCGCAGAGGTGCTGGTGAAAACCAGAGCAGTTGGCCTAACCAGGTCCGAGGGCAGGTCTCAGGTATCTGTTCTCTGCCGGGGCAAGCCTGCCAAGATCGAGGCCCTTCTGGTCATAGGCGCGGATGGGGTGGAGTCCAAGACGGCACAATGGGCGGGAATGGACAGCAGGCTCTCCCCGGATGATATTATGGTCTGCGCCCAGTTTCTGGTCTCGGATTCGGGGCTTGATTCTGACTGCTGCGATTTTTTCTTCGGCAACAGCCTGGCACCAGGAGGATACATCTGGATCTTTCCCAAGGGCAGGGGCCTGGCTAATGTGGGAATCGGGCTGCAGGGCTCCCGATCCAGGCCGGGCCTGCCGCTCCGTCTTCTGGAGAGATTTCTGGAGAAGAGGATGCCCAAGGCCAGGGTACTGGAGATGGTATCGGGAGGGATTCCCACCTCAGCAACAATGAAAAGCATAACCTCGGATGGAATAATGCTGGTGGGAGACGCTGCCCACCAATCCGATCCCCTCACCGGAGGGGGCATAATAAGCTCCATGAGGGCGGGAGTCATGGCGGGAAAGGTAGCGGCAAAGGCAGTATCCTCGGGAGACGCCAGCCAGCCGGTCCTGCAAGAGTATGAGGATCTTTGGGCCTCCTCCTGGGGCAGGCATCTGGACAGGAGGCTCAAGGCCAAGAGATTCTTCTCCAGCCTGTCCGATGACGACATCAACCGCCTTGCCGCATCCCTGCAAGGGCGGGACCTGTCCCGATTCAGCCCCGCCGATATGCTCTGGTCTCTGGTCAAGCAGAGTCCTCGGATGCTCTGGAGCATGAGAAAGCTGATGATCTGAAGATCTGTCGGCCTGGGCCAGATGGATCGGCTTATTAGGTATTCTCTGCAGCTGGCTTGGTACCGGGCAGGTGCCAGTATTATGTCATAATTTTGGATTCAGCTCAAGGCCGGATGTGAGGCAGAGATGAGCTTAAGTATTATTGGATGATTTAATATTCAAGGGTGATTTTTTGTCAAGGGTAATGATTGCTTT
>Ga0302252_1000386_pt1 | contig 41424 bp, 24 predicted proteins | sample AAG_RA_Leu_MG_FD_193511 | JGI IMG/M metagenome (GOLD analysis project Ga0302252, IMG submission 193511) | Enriched activated sludge microbial communities from anaerobic digester in WTTP, New Holstein, Wisconsin, United States - AAG_RA_Leu | ecosystem: Engineered > Bioreactor > Anaerobic >... | reverse complement strand
ATGTGCTGAAGGCGCTGGCCCCGGAACATGTGGAGAAGCTGCTGGAAAGGGCTCTGGAAAACAGGGAGAGGGGACTCGGGAATCTATCTGTCAAAGTGGAGGAGGATGCCTGGAATTTCCTGGTCGCCCAGTCGCAGGGCGACGCCAGAGTAGCCCTCAATACACTGGAGCTGGCTGCGCATTCGACTCATCCCGATGAAAGGGGTGAGAGAAAGATAACAATGTCCACGATGGAGGACTCGCTGCAGAAGAGAGCGGCGCTCTATGACAAGAAGGGAGAGTATCACTACGACCTGATCTCGGCTCTTCACAAGAGCATGAGAAACTCAGACCCGGACGCTTCTCTCTACTGGCTCGGCAGGATGCTCGACGGCGGCGAGGACCCGCTCTACATTGCCAGGAGGATGGTGCGCTTCGCTTCCGAGGATGTGGGCCTTGCAGACCCGATGGCGCTGCTGCAGGCAGTGGCTGCATACCATGCAGTCCACTTCATCGGCCTCCCTGAGGGAGAGCTGGCTCTGGCCCAGGCGGCGATCTATATGTCTCTCGCCGAAAAGAGCAACTCTCTTTACACAGCCATGATGCAGGTGAAAGGCGAGATCCGGAAAGCTCCGCTCCTTCCCGTCCCGATGGAGATAAGGAATGCCGTGACTTCGCTGATGAAGGAGCAGGGATATGGAAAAGGATATAAATACGCCCACGACTTCGAAGGGCGAATCACAGATCTCGAGTGCCTCCCTGAGGCTCTGAAGGGAAGACATTTCCTGAGCTTCGGAGATGAGGGATGGGAGAGGCAGGCTGCAGAAAGGATAAGAAGCAGAAGGGAAGGCATCGGGAAGCCCGGAATGCCGGAAGGACCGGCAGTCGAAGGAAAGAAAGAAAGCAAAGCAGCCATTGACAGAAAAAAGCTCACCGAAAAGAAGGGTGTGTCTTAACCAGGAGAGGGGGTAGATACGGTGTTCAACCCGGGAGATACTAGAGAGTTCGGTTCCTACAGGGTCAGGATCGAAGAGTCGCTTGGCGGAAAGAAGAATCTGACCTTCAAGGTCGTCAATATGGAGACCAATGAGCCATATATCCTCAGGGTAATTGAAAAGCCCTCCCTGAAGAGCTTTTTTAAAGAATACCTGGAAGGTCGGGAGGGAGTCTTCAAGGTCTTCTTCGATGAGAACGAGCTTCTCAGGGAGAAGCACGGCACCTTCAACGAAAGCGCGGCGTTCGAGATACTGACAGCCGCCTTTCAGGGGCAGGTCGTGCTCGAAGCCAGAGTGCTGAAAGAGTATGACCATCCGGGCCTCTCGCGTCTCCTCCACTACGCCTCTGACGAGAAGGCATATTATCTTCTTCTGAACTATGTTAAGGGGCGCAGCATAAACGAGATAATCGAGAGCGGCGAGGAAGTGTCTGAAGAGAAGGCTCTTTCATGGATGATCCATACCGCGGAGACGCTCGACTACCTGCACACTCACCCTGACGAGAAGCTTCTGTACAACAACCTCAACCCGATGAACATAATAATTGACGACATGGAAGGGAGAGCCCGCCTCGTCGATCTGCACATGATCAGGATCTACCTGGCAGAGAGCGACACCACTGAGGAGTGGCAGGATGTGCTCGCGCTGGACACTGCTGCCCCCTTCTGCCCTCTCGAGGGCTACCAGACTCCGAGAGCGGAGCTTTATGCTCTCGGCGCGACTTTCTACCAGCTTCTCACAGGCGAGGCGATACCTGATGTGCAGGAGCGCGTCGCCCACGACACGATAATGCCGCTGAAAAGCGGAAAGAGAAAGTATTCGAAGAAGATCTGGAAAGCCCTCGAGCTGTGCCTGGAGCTCGACAGCAGGAGAAGGCTCTCATCGTGCGCATCGCTTCTCCGGATCCTGAAGTCCGATGAGTTCCCGAATGTCCGCGTGGAGCGCGATGACTCCCCCCTCAAGGATATATCGCTGGGCAGGATAGGCTTCGAAAGCACGATACCGGTAAAGATATACAGGCCTGTGGACGATCCGCTCCCGCTCAGGATAGACGGCCTCAAGGTGACGTGGAAGATGAAGCCTGATGACATACATCCGAAGATGTCCCTGACAGACGTGGATGAGAAGGGCGATCACGCAGAGGCTAAGCTCAGGATAGTCTGCGGAGATCTGCCTTCAGGAAGATATGAGGGGTACGCATGTTTCGAGACAAACTGGGGGACGAGAGATATCCTCATCACAGGCGAGGTGCCGCGCTCGCTCAACTTCATCCCGCTGTACATAATCGGATCTTTCGCCGTGCTGGTGCTTATTGTGGCAGGAATCTGGAGGATGGTCTCGCCACAGCAGTCGTCACGCGCCCACACACGCTGGAACAGGCAGAACTGGGAGTTCATAAGGAATGAGATACCGCGCTATCTCGTGCCGAAGTTCTCGATAGACAACACGGAGCGCTGGGAGATATGCAACGAGATCCCGACTCTGTCGGTGCTGCCTGAGAATAACAGCCTCTCACTGGCCGGCTCGACAGACAGGAGCGAGCCTTTCAGGACCGGATGGATAACGAGGTTTTTCAGGCCTGCAGGAGACATCACTGTCAGCGTGGTGATGGAAGGCAACAGGGACAGCGGAGTGCCTTACGAGAGCGCCGGCCTGATGCTTCTCTCGAGCGACGGAACCGCCTTCGCAGTCGAGAGCGGAAAGAAGGGGACCGAAGCCTCTGCCGGATACAGGGACAACCTCAAGAAGTGGGAGTTCCCGCCTTCGGAGACGCCTGTCACGTTCAAGGAAGATGAGAAGAAGCTGATTAAAGTCGAATACAGCAGCGTTGACGGCACTGCTGTCGGATTCATAAACGGGAAGAAGGTGGGGGAGACTCAGATAGAGTTCTGTGACATAGGCATCTACCTCTATGCCGTTTTTGCCGAAAAAGGCACGATAAGGAAGCTGACCTTCAGGAATCTGGACGTGGTCCTCGGCCCTCCTGTTCCCATGAAGCCGGCTTTCTTCTGCACGCTCGGGAAGGTAGTCATCAAGGACAAGCCGGAAGACGACGCCAGGAGCGTGATCGCCACGTATGAAAACGAGAAGCTGATTGTTCTGCGGGAAGAGAACAACGACTGGTGCAAAGTCAGGACGATCGAAGACAACGGAAAATACGAAGGCTGGGTGAAGAGAAAGGATCTTAGGAGCCTCACGCCGAGAGAAGTGAAGCTGGATTGAGGAGGCCTTCACGAGCTATTCTGCAGAGCCAATGGAGGGTATCGCATGCTGAAATCAGGCGCTGTTTCGGGTTTGCTTTTTATTCTGCTTTTCTGTGGGATAGCCTGGGCAGAGGACAGGGAGTTCCGCGATTACAGGACCGGCGAGATCTGCCGGAGCATCACGGCTTCCCTGAACGGAGTGGACGGCAAGTGCAGGGTAGATGCAAAAGTTTATAAGGCCGGTGAGGAGGGGATGTTCTGCAATCTCATCGTAACAGATGGAAAGGGCAGAGTGCTCTGGAAAAGCCATGAGAAGGCCGACCCGGCCGATCCCTTTTTCTTCGGCGGCCTGATTTACGGCGACAGCCTTCCGCAGATCGTCGGTGATGTCAATGGAGACGGGAAAGCCGAGCTGATTGCGCCTGCTCCGGTCTCTGACATACGTCCTGTGACGTTCAGGGTGTTCTCGTGGGACGGGAAGGCATTCCACCCGCTCTTTTCAAAGATTCTGTCCTCACAGAGCGGCAGTCTGGACAGCTACAGATGGACCACCCCGGGCAGGACGACCGGAAGATGGATTCACGCCTTTGACAGATTGACCGGCGCAGGCAGGGCGGATGTCGAGATCTGGGAGTGCAGGGAAGGCTCTTCAAAAGTCCCCAGGGGGACGGCCGCAGTCGAGGCCGAGGATGGAGGCTTCAAGATCGTCAGGTGGCTCAAGCCTCTCCAGTGATTACTTTCGTTTTTTTCTCTCTGTCAGCCATACTACGAGAATGCTGAGCTCGTAAAGAAGGATGAGCGGCAGTGAAACTATGATCTGTGTAAACGCGTCAGGCGTCGGAGTAGCGACTGCAGCCACCGCGAATATCATCACTATCACATAGCGCCTCTTGTCCCTCAGCATCACGCTGTTCACAAGCCCTATCAGCGCAAGGAAGAATACTATCATGGGCATCTGAAACATCAGCCCCGTCAGGATTATGAGGGTCAGCACATAGTTGATGAACCCCCCTATCGTGATCATGGGCACGAGATCCTTCGTCGCGAAGCTCATGAAGAACTTCATCGTGACAGGTATCAGCACGAAATAAGCGAACAGCACTCCTGCCAGGAAGAGGATTATTGCAACAGGGACGAGCCTGAACACCCACTTCCTCTCGTTCTTTTCGAGGCCCGGCGAGATGAAGAGCAGGACCTGGTGCAGTATGATCGGCAGCGAGACGAAGAGCCCGGTCAGCATTGAGATCTTCAGATATGTGAAGAACCCTTCCGACGGGTTCGTGAAGACGAGCTTCGTGCTCATGAACGATGTGAAGAGAGACAGGATCTGCGGAGTATAATAATATGCCGCACCGGTGCAGACCACCCAGGCGACGAGTGAGATTATGATCCTTGTTCTCAGCTCGTCGAGGTGCTCGACGAGAGTCATCGTCTTGTCATCAGCCATGGCTCATTCCATTGTCCAGAGATACATGAGGCGCGGAGATCTCTTCTTCAGATATTCATTCAGCTCTGGCATCACCTCTATAGATTTCCTCGCCCCGAACTGCGAGCCCAGAAGCTCCTGAAGTGGGTTGTACTTCCACTTGTATCTGACGAGGCGGGCATCCTGAACCTTCGCCAGCTCTTTGGCCTTCTTGAAGGCTTCTTCCTTCTGTCCGACAGCGTCAATGAGCTTCTTCTCGAGAGCGCCCTTTCCTGTATATATCGTCCCGTCTGCCAGCTTTGCAACCTCGTCCCTCGTGAGCTTGCCTTTCCGTCCTTCGGCGACCACATCCACAAAGCGTCCCCACATCTCGTTTATTATGTTCTGGAAGATCTTCCTTTCTCCGGGCCGCATGGCTCTGAAAGGCGATCCGATGTCCTTGTTGCTCTCCTTCCCATCTGAGGTGCTGGACTTGATGATTGTCATCTGTACGCCTATCTTCCTGAACAGATCGGACACGTTGACAAACTCGGCTATTACGCCGATATTTCCAACCAGGGAGGTCTCGTACGCATATATGTAATCAGAGTAGGACGCCACATAATAGCCGCCGGATGCCGTGATGTCCTTGCAGAATGCCACGATCGGAAGCTTCCTGTCCTTCTTGAAAGTCTTTATCTCGTTCCAGAGAATATCACTCGCCGTAATGCCTCCTCCAGGGCTGTTGACGACGAGCAGAACTCCCTTGACCGATTCGTCCTTTCTTGCAGCCTGCAGTTCGCTGTGCACCCTCGTGACTATGTTGTCCCTGGCGTGGCCTGCGTCTTCCTGATCCATCAGCACGCCGAAAATCGGGATCTCGAGAATCTTGTTTTTACTCTTCTCGTCGCCCATGATCTGCTGCTCGGCGAAGTTCTGATTGTCCTTCTCGCCGAGGCTGCCGGACATGCCTGCATAAGTGCCGAACAGCAGCACCAGTATCACGTTGAAGACAAAACTCCCCACAAGGAGCAGGGCGAGAATGACTGAAATCCAGTAAGAAGGCCCTTTTCTCTTCTCCTGCTTCCCTTCTCCAGACCTGTCAGTCCCTTTATCTGCTTCATGACCGATATCATCCATGTCTATAAGCTCCTTTATCCGGACGGTTTCACCGAAGTGAGGTGAGAAAGGTAGATTCTCTTTTACGCCCCATATTCCTCCCCTGTAGAGATCAGCAGCACGAGTCCCTCTCCTGTCCACGCTGCTGTGAATATCCGGCAAACTTGATCCTGACATGTAAATATAGTATAATCAGGTTTCGCGAATATGTGCCGGAGCTTCAGACAGACAATGACGTGGCAGAACCTGTTTCTGCCTGGCAGTGTCGGTGGCGCTGGCGCTGTCGAGAATGAAGAACAGATATGAGGGTACTATGATGAGATTTAACTGCGCAGCCACTTCAATAGGCAGCTTCCCGCAGAGTGATGCGGTGAGAGCATCCGAGCTCGTTCTGAAGCATTTCCCCGAGCTCCCCTGCTGGCCTCAGCTTCCAAAGCGATCTTTCTTCGAGGGCATGTACGTCCAGTATACGGAGAATGTGCCTTATGCAGTGATCGACGAGGCCGGAAAGAGGATATACTTCAGCCTCGAAGGCGATCACGACGAGGAGGTGCAGCTCTTCTACCAGCGATTCGTAGAGGAGGACGTGCAGTCTTTCCCGATCACTGAGAGAAACGCCGCAGGGCTCTACGCGGTAAGAAATCTCAAGGACAGGATTAATCAGTGCAGGCCCCTTTATCTGAAGGGGCAGGTAACAGGCCCGATAAGCTTCGGATTGACTGTGACAGACGAGAAAAGGAGGCCGATCTTCTACGATGAGTCGCTGAGGGAGATCCTGGTGATGGCGCTGAAGATGAAAGCGCTCTGGCAGATAGATTTTCTCAAGGCGGTATATCCGGACGTGATGCTCTTCATAGATGAGCCGTATCTGGCAAGCGTCGGCTCTGCCATGATATCGCTGAAAGAGCAGGATGTGCTTGAGGTTCTCGGCGATCTCGTGCGGACCATAAAGTCCCGTGGCGCCGCATCAGGCATCCACTGCTGCGGCAACACCGACTGGTCGCTCCTGATGGACACAGGAGTCGATATGGTCAGCTTCGACGCTTTCAACTACGGCGACAGCTTTTTCCTGTATCCAGAAAAACTCAGGGCATTCCTGGACAGGCAGGGCGTTCTTGCCTGGGGCATAGTGCCGACCGATCCAGCCTGCGGTGAAAGAGGCTCAGTCAATTCGCTGCTGTCGATTATGGAGACATTCATGTCAGATCTGCAGAAAAAGGGCTTCTCCTCCGAAGAGGTGCTGACCAGATCTGTTGTAACCCCCACATGCGGACTGGCCTCCCTCACCGAGGAAGAGGCAGTGCTTGCAATGGAAAAGACATCAGCGCTCTCGATGAGGCTGAGGGAGAGATACGCTTTCACTGCCGCCGCATCGTGAGAAAGTGGCAGAAAAAAGGGAAAAAGGCCTGGAAAAGGCGAACTAAGACATAATGAAGATGAGGCCCTCAGGGCCTGCTATCGCCTTGTGCACCGTTGCCCAGGGAGCGCGCAAGGTTGTTTCAGCATTTAATCGGAAGGTGGTCCAGATGCGCAAAACAGTCAGCATGCAGAACCTCGTCAAAGTCTCCAAGAGCATTCTCTCCAGATGCGTGGTGAGAAAATCCTATTACCTGGCCGATGAGAATATGGCGAAGATAAAGGAGTTCATGCTCTTCCCATCTGGACTCCGCCTGATAAAGAGCGTCTTCGAAGGCTTCAAGAACAATTCGCAGAAAAGGGTTCAGCTGATGTGGGGGACGTACGGCACAGGGAAGTCCCATCTGGCGCTGATGCTGTCAAACCTGATGGGAAGGCCCCTCGATGACAAGGGCACAAAGAAGATAACGAGCAAGATTCGTGATATGGACATGGCCACATACAAGCTGATCAAAGATACGAGGGCCATGGCGGAAAAGATAGTTGTGGCATTTCCCGAGACGCTGGCCGGAGGGGAGAGCCGTTTCAGGTCACCGCTGCTGATGTCACTGAATGGCGCGCTGTACCAGGAGAGCCTCGACTATCTTCCAAAGACAGAGGGTTCGCTTGTAGAGATAGTCTCGGACACGATAGAGTTCCTCAGGAGCAATACTGCCTGCCGCGGAATGGTGATAGTCTTCGATGATTTCGACCGCTTCCTGTCTCTCTTCGATGAAAACCCTGATCACCATGAGATACAGGTATTCAACGAGTTCAGGGATTTCTGCCATAACAGTCAGTTCCCTGTGTTCTTCCTCGGGATATGCTCGAAGAGCCCGGCAGTATATTTCAGGAACGATGTCTCAAAAGCGGCTTCCCTCTTCGATGATATTCACTACCTGAGCCTTTTCTCGAAAGACGCAACACTCGAGGAGTTCATCGGGACTCGTATCCTCGAGCATCCTGATACTGAGGACAGAGAAGACCTGTACAAGCACGAGGATTACGATCTTCTCGAGAAGATCCTGATTGACATGAATCTCTACAAGCGCCTGTCCCCGAGGGAATTGCGCGAGAATGTCCTGATGAAGACTTATCCGCTCCATCCTGTCACCCTTTACTGCCTCCCGAGGATATGCGAGCGCCTGTCGACTCCTGACAGGAATATCACGACGTTCTTCAACGACGCGTCGCCCGGCGGCCTCAAATACTTTATCGAGAACATCGCCACGGTCCAGCCGAGCGGAAGGCTCTCGCTTTACACGCCAGACTACCTTTACTCGTACTTCGAGAAGAATATAAAGGAAAACCCGTTGTTCAGCCCTTATGTCGAATCTGCGGAGAAATCGTACATCAGAGTCGGGGAGATATCGAACTCCAGGCGCATCCTTAGGCTCATAACGACCCTGCAGATAATACAGAGCGTCGACCTGCCCCTCACGGAGAAAAACATAATCGCAGCCATTCACATGGGCGACAAAGAGGCGAAGCAGCTGCAGGACAGCCTCAAGAAGATGGTCGAGAAGGAGACGCTCGCATACGACGAAAAGAGGGATACATATGAGATCCCTGTCGAGAAGGCGAAGACCCTTTTCGAGGAGAAGCTGAGCCAGATGAAAGATACGATAAAGGAGAGCATAGATCCGACTGCTTATCTCAACGAGCACTACAGACCTCACAGGATCTGGGCCAGGCACTACCACCAGAGGAACTTCTCGACCCGCTGCGCCTATGGCAGATATGTGGCTCCGCCTGATCTGAAGGTGTCAAAGCCATACATAGAAGAGGCGGACCGCATTTACAGGCTGGGCATGAGCTATTACAAAGGGGACATGCTCGTGCTCTACTGCCCGCTCAAGTCTTCTGACGAACTGCCGGTTGTGCAGGAGGCCATGGAGGGCGATATATCGTCACATACAAATATACTGGTTGCCATAGCAAAGAAATTTGTCGACTTCAGCGATGAGGTTCTTGAATTACAGAGTCTCAACATACTTTCCACGCAGGAGCCGGCCATGAACGAGCCCGGCTCAGAGGTGGAGAAGAGCTACAGGGAAAGGCTCAACACAACGCAGAAATCGCTCAAGTCGAAGCTGAAGACATTCCTGAAGGCTGAAAACCTCGTATGGTACTATGAAGGAAATACAGTGGAAGGATTCGATACTACAGGTGATGTCAGCGCGCTGTCAGGGATATTCAGAAAGCTTTTCAGCAAGTCTCCCCTGATCAGGTACAGGACTCTGATGGCCATGGTCCTGAAAAAAGGCGTTCAGAAATATGTGGACGAGGCAGTTCAGATTCTGCTCACCAACAAAGCTCCCATACCTGTCTCTGACGACCCGGACAGCGAGTCTGAAAAGATTATCAAGGCCTGCCTCGTAGACAGAGAAGTCATGGAGCTTGTAAACGAGGAGAATTCCATCAAGTGGTACGATGTATCGGACGAGCTTCCTCAGAGCTCGGCTTTCCACGAGATCTGGAAAAAGCTCCAGGAATCCTTCAGGCCCCAGGGCTCAGAGAGGAAGCAGCTCCAGATAAGCGATCTTATCAATGAGTTCATCAAGCCCCCATACGGCCTCGGTCTTGCAGTTGCAGAGGTGCTTCTCGCAGCCTTCCTCAGAAAGTTCTCATACGGTCTTGACATCTTCTCCAATTACAGGCTGATGAGATCGACAGGCGATTCTGATTCACTGACACTGCGCCATCTCAACTCTGACACGATAAGGAATATGGTAAACGATCCCGACGACTGGGTCATGTTCGCATATATGTGCAGCGAGCCTGAGAGAGAGTTTCTGACGAGAATCATAAAGGTATTCAACGAGAAGGCGCTGTTGCAGGAAGACCTCGACCTGTGGGAGACGTCCAAGAAGGCCATCCTCGAGTGGTACTCCATGCTGCCCAGGATGACGAGGGAGAGAGGCGACTTCCCTGAAGACTATATGGCGACTCTGGTCGAGACGATAAAGGATGTCAACCTGACGTCGGACACGAGGCTCTTCCTGAAGGTCCATCTGATCAGGGCTCTCGGCTTCGACCCCGACGAGTTCTCGTGGAGATACGATGTGGACGGCCTCATAGACAGGCTCAGGAGATCGAAAGAGGGGCTCTCGAGGGATCTGGAACGCATATCGGCGGCGATCTACAGAGAGCTGTCGTCGCTCTTCGGGTGCGATCCCGGTGTCGAAGCGCTGGGAATCGCGACAGGTGAGTGGATCTCCAGGATATCGCTGATGGTCCAGAACCAGGAGAATCTGGATGATGATGAGCGCTCTTTCCTGGAGTGCCTGTCGGGAGACAGGACGATCGAAGAGGCTGTGCTTCTGGAACTTCCAGGGCTCGTGGGCCTCGGGCCTGTCAGTGAATGGCAGTGCGACAGCTCACTGGAATACGGCGCCTGGGTCAAGCGCGTCAAGCTGAGCCTCGAGAATTCCATGATGAAGGATTTTCTCAACATACCGTCCCGTTATGATCTGCAGAGCGAGCAGTTCGAGCAGTTCGTCGACAAGGCAATGGAGAACCTGGGCCTCGCAACCGAAGAGAAGCTGGGCGTGCTGGAAGGGGCGCTCGAGGTGCTCTCCTGGCAGAAGAGAGGTTAGATTTCTCCGCCGGGCGATCGACGCGCTCCCGGAGCATTCCATACGGATAGGTGGCAGCCTTCCCTGACGGCCTGCCCCCGCTTCGCGGCCTGATTACTGTTTTTCCCCTTTCCAGAGAGGTGCGCATTGAAAGTTTACGCTGCAATGATAGTTGGCAAAAGGCCTGAAGTATATCTTGCCTCTTGCCTCGAAAGCATCTGTGACGCAGTTGATGAGCTCGTGCTGAACGACAACAGCGGGGAGGAGAGGAGCGAAAACAGGGCGATCGTGGAGAGCTCAAGGCTCTTCAGGGAAAAGCGGGCCACGATCATACCGGGCGATTTCAAAGGCTTTTCTTACTGCCGCAACATACCGATCGAGCATATAAGAAATCAGGGAGTGGAGGATTCGTGGATACTCCGCCTCGACGCCGATGAGGTGCACACTCCTGATCTCGCCTTCTTCACCAGAAATGTGCTCCGGCACGTTCCATCATCGATCGGCGGATTTGATGCATATTACTACAAATTCATGATCTCGCTCGATTTCATTACTTTTATCGAGAGGCGGCACCAGTGGCTGGTGAGGATGACGCCGGATCTGCACTGGGAGGGAGATGTGCACGAAAAGCTGCACGGCGTGAGGCCTGCACAGGTGGCGCTCCCCTATGTGTACTGCGATTACAGCTATGTGCTGGGAGACACGGCGCTCGAAAAGTGGAAGATGTACAACACGCTGGGAGATCCGACATACAGCCGGTCAGAGCTCGACAATATGGATTACAGGACGTTCCTGGATCATGAGGTGAACAGGTGCTTCCGCTTCACCGGAGCTCACCCGCCAGGCACTGAGGAGACGCTTGAAAAGCTGCGCATGGAGAAGAAGCAGGACTTCGAGCGGTTCAACGTGCTCTGTGAGGAGTATCTGAAGAACCCCGTCAAGTCTCTGAAGAGCGCGGCGAGGCTCACCAACTTCAAGATAAGGGTGCTCTGGAGAGCAGTCCAGTGCGCATTCCTTTTCAGGAAGCCTTCTCTTTTTCCCAAGATGATGAAGATTATGACGAACTCGAACAGGAATTACTGAAAACCATCAGTATGAAGGGCCGGATATGCTGCACAAAGAGACGGTCGATATGAACAGGCAGAAGAAAAAGATACTCTTCTGGATGCTCCGCTTTCTTTCAGGGGCGCTCATTCTCGGCCTCGTGCTCTATTCTTTCAACATAGGCATCGGCGGGCTTTCCAGCACTCTGAGGTCTGCCATCCCGTGCTATGTGGGCCTGGCGGCACTTTTTTTTTTCCTGGCAATCCTCACAGGAATCATGGCGTGGCGCATACTGCTGATGCCTCACGGCATCAGCCTTCCCATGTGGGAGATAATCAGACTCTACCTCGTGGGGTTCTTCCTCAACAACATAATTCCGGGCGGCGTGGGTGGAGAGTTCTTCAAAGCATATGTGGTCTCGAAAGCGACAGGCAAGGTCACCCAGTCGATAGCTTCGATACTGCTCGTCAGGTATCTCTCCTTCCTGTCGCTGATCATTCTGTCGACCTGTGTCACTCTCTCGATGTGGAGCCTCTTTGATTCAATCGGTCTGCTCCGCGGGCTCCTGGGCGTAATAGCAGTGCTGGTCAGCCTATTCGTTATCACCATACTTATATTTCTGTATGGGGCGAAGTGGGGGAGCGCTCTGCTGATGAAATACACGCTCGGCGTTCCGCTGGTAAAGCTGATGCGGGACCTGGCGCACTATGGAAAGTATCCGGGCATTCTCGGCCTCGCTCTCTTTCTGACCATGACGGCGCCTGTGATAGAAGGCCTGGCTTATTACTGTATTGCCCTCTCGCTCGGGCAGCACCTTCCGTTTCTGCCTTTCCTGGTTCTTATACCAATCCTGACAATAATCTATCACATCCCGGTGACGGTCAATGCCTTCGGCACACAGGATTTTGCCCTCGTGGTCTTCATGAACGGATTTGGCGTGCCGTCGTCTGTTTCTCTCCCGATCTCGCTGATAGCACACGGTCTCAAGATAATTGTGGCAGCCCTGGGAGCCCTGTCGTTCTTCTCGATCCTCTTCCACAGGGGAGTCAGACTGCCGGCCGAGGAGGAGCTGAAGGCAATGGCCGAGGAGCAGCAGAAGGCTGAGGCGGTCGGCAGCGCAGAAAGCTCCACAATCCGGGATGGAGGATTGAATCCGCCGGTCAATACCGCTCCTGCAGATGAATAACCGGCATCTTCAGGGCTGCCGCGAAACCGGAACAATTCTTCCCACTATATAAGGATGAAATGTCGTGCTGCTCTCCACGGTTATCAACTGCGTATCAGGGTCCATACTGAAGGATTTCCCGAGCTTTTCATACAGGTATTTGACGTGCGGGTCCTCCAGCTGCAATACGACAATCAGGCCGGAGCCAGGCGGGGCCTTGCGAAAATAATCATCGATCCTGCCGGCTGTCATATCCGCCTCTTTTTGCAGGTCACTTTCCGACATGTCTGTATTGGTGTTGCACCTCGAAAGAAACGATGAGGGATATTCCAGGATCGCAAGCCTGCTCCCAGACTCGGATAAATAATATTTGTAAGACTCCGCTATGGCTGTTGTAAGGAGAATTGCATCGTGAGGCTTTGCTATTGATGGGATGTGATTCAATGCCACTGTTCTGTCGTTGAAACGGCTTGTATCGCTGTAGTAACGGTTCAGAGACAGGCAGCTTATCAATATTGCCGTACACAGGGCTATTGATCGCCATGGCTGGTTAAACCGGCTCAGTCCGTAACCTGCAAGCATCACCACGGCGGGATAGATTATAAAATCCGTGCGGCCCGGAAGCAGCGCTGCTCTTCCTGTCATTGCAGCCATAAGGATGATGGCATAAGAGAGCGCTCCATAGATAAGCAGTGATATGAGAAATGTTCTCTGCTCCTTTTCTACTCTGCCTGAGAAGCAATCCCTGACAGCGAGTACGATAGAAGGTACATATACGGCGTAGGCGAGCGCTTCCAGGGGAGAGGACGGAACTCTCAGCAGATATGAGGGTATGTCATAAGCGCCCATGAAAGTGTTGAACGAGAGAAGTGCAACCCTGGCACCAAGTGAGCTCCAGACTGCCGAGCTCGTGTGAAATCCGGCGTTGTGGCTGTGAATTTGGAATTCAGGATACCACAGAATGAAGACTGCAGCGAGCGGTATCCCTGCAATAACGAACTGCATGAGCCTTGCTCTGTCTGGCGCCGTGAAAACTGCAACGGCAATGAACGACAGGAAGAGAATACCTGATGAATAGTGGGTAAAAAAAGTCAGAATGAGAGATATGGAGCATGTGATCCACCAGAACAGCCTTCCTGTTGCCAGGCCTCTTGTGAGCGAGAAGAAAGATACTACTCCAAGCAGAGCCAGCATACTGTATGGGCGGATCTCCTGTGAGTAGAAGATATCAACAGGCGAAAGGGTGATGAAAAGGGCGGATATGAAAGCGCTTTGAGTTTCCGGAAACATCCTGCGCATCATTCCATAGACTGCTGCTATGAGAAGGAGCCCGAACAGAACCGATGGCAGTCTGAGATGGAGCTCGTGAGGCCCGAAGAGCTTTGTCACCTGAGCCAGAATGATGTAATGAAGCGGAGGCGATACGTCGTTCCTGAGACCTGTTATTATATCTTTGACTGCTGCGCCATTTACTATTCCTATCTCATATGCTTCGTCCAGCCATACGCCTCTCGTTCCCAGTCCCATGAGGCGAAGCGCGGCAGCGAGCACGAGAATGATCGCCAGAACAGCCCAGGGCTTTAGAAAGATCTTTAATTTTTCATTTCTGTCCGCTATATCCATGACATCTTCTTTTCGCTCGAAATCGGGATTCTCTCAGCTGATACCCGGGCATAAGTATATCAAATGGATTTGAACAAGTAAACTCCGAACTTTTGAGTCTGCCCGTCAGTTTCTTGACACGGCGATCCTCAGAGGATACAATTACTGTGACAGATAATACGGCTGAGCGTTATTATAACTGATTCGAAGGATGGTAATTATGACCGAGGACCAGTTGAAGCAGCTGTCTGCGACGCTGAAGTCCCAGTTCCCGCTGCACGAGATCAGCTCGCCTCACGCACCTGACCACTGGGAGCGTGTCGAGAGATACGGCATCCTTCTTTCGAGCAGGACAGGCGCTGATCTTCTTGTTGTGAGGCTGTTTTCCATATTCCACGACTGCCGGCGGATGAACGATGCAATAGACAGAGAACACGGGCCGAGAGCGGCAGATCTTGCCTGTCAGATGTGCGGTGACGCTTTCGAGCTGGAGCCGTGGCAGCTGGAGAAGCTAGTCCAGGCATGCCGCGAGCACGATAACGGCAGAACGAGCAGTGATCCTACCGTGGGATCGTGCTGGGATGCCGACAGGCTGGACCTGGACAGAATAGGCATAATGCCTAAATCCCAGTTCATGAGCACAGATTACGGGCGCATACTGGCCGAGATGAGGCCCCGTGATCGTCAGAAGCTCGCCGGAATAACAGCCTGATATTCAAAACCTTTCCAGATCACAACATTATCTCCTTCTCAATCCTGTTACGCTGTGCTTGGAACTTGGAGTGCGCCTTGTCCCCCCTTTGCACATTTTTGCTCCTGTGTTATAATGATGAAAGATCATCGTGATGGGAAGATCTTCGAATATGATAAACAGCGCGTCTTCCAGCTTGTATTCTTGCACTTCGAAGGCTCAGAACGACAGTTCTCCCACGAAGTGCGGCATCTCTCCCAATCAGGTTTCTGATGACAGAGACTGCCAGGCAGACACAGCCTCAATATCCGGCCAGGCTGGAAAAGCCGACGAAAAACGACAATCCGGCCGTAAAGACCCTTCAGAAGAGAGCGGATTCGACAAGAAGCTGTCAGAGAATTTTGGTGACGCTGGAATCGGTGTAGTGAGCTGCGCATCGATCTCTAAGTACTTTTCCCGCGCATCCCATTTTAAACACATCCCAGGCATCAATCTGGCAGTCGGGCTGCTCGAGTCGCATAACTGCGCCAAAAGCTATAAGGAGAAGGACATGCTGATGACGGCGTCGCACGGCGGAGCTGCTGCAGCCTGTATCGGCGACTTCATGATAGAGTCCAGCGCCGTATCTATGCTGGCAGGCAAACTGGGAACGAATGGCGCGCTCGTAGGCGCAGCAACAGGGCTGGGAGTGCTGGGAGGTATTCTCGGAGTGGGTGTCGGAGTAGTGGAGCTGAAGGAAGGTCTCACAATAAGAAAAGCCGGCGGCAACTCAAGGCTCTTCACCATGGGAGCTCTTGACATCGGCTCAGGAGTCTGCTCGGCAGCAGGAGCCGTCATTACTTCCACAGGGATGGGCGGACCTGTCGGTACGGCCGTTGGAGTGGCTCTGATTGGCACGTCAGTGCTCTACGACATCTCCGGGATTGTCGTGGATTATTTTGGCCACAAGATCCTGCCGAGGGCAGAGAAGCACGGAGATGCCTGAGCTTCTCAGAGCGCCGTACTGAATAGAATCCTCTATTTTTCCTCGTGGTAATCGCTCTCGGTGTTGACATTCCAGATGTTATCTTTTGCAGCCGTGCCATTGGCGATGTTTTCCGCGGCAAGCATTGCAGTCAGAATCGAATGATCCATGTTGTTGTACTTGTGCATGCCGTTTCGGCCTATCAGAAACAGGTTTTCAAAGCTGTCCGTAAAGCTCCTGACTATATCGAAGCTCCCATAGGTGTTGAAATACGCAGGATAGGCCTTCAGCATGCGAACCACATGGTAGTCGAGCACATCTTCCTTATCTATGATCGATATCCTGACCAGCTCATCGATGGCGAACCTTGCCATTTCCTCGTCTGATTTCTTCCACAGCTCTTCAGTTTCATTGAGGATGTATTCGGCGCCGATCCAGACCAGGCTCCTGTCTTCAAGCATATAATCGCCGAAGTTGTTGAAGATATCAAGCCTCACTATCTTGACGCCATGCTCCTGTATGTATATCCAGTTATCCCTTATGAATCCCGTTTCCCGGCTTCCCGGAACAGGGGCGGTCAGCTTTATCTTCCTGAGCAGCAGCCCCACATTCAGAAAATCCCTGAAGGGAAGACCCCTGGCTGCCGCCTTTACGTCTTCAGGCACAGGCCCCCTGAAGCCCTCTATCAGCTCGCTGACGGGCATGGTGCTTATGAAGAAATCGCCCTCGACATTCGTTACACTCCCTGTGCTCTCATTCCTTACGTCGACAGACTTTATTCTGTTTCCATCGCTGTTGATTCCAACGACCCTATTGTTCAGAGATATCTCTCCTCCGCGCTCTCTTATCCTGGAAGCTATCTCCTCGTAGATCTGTCCTGAGCCTAGCTTGGGATAATAAAAGGAGTGTATGAGGCTTGTCTCGGTGTCTTTCTGAGAGCGGAGATGCCCCCTGGCTGTGATGCTCTTCAGGGCGTGGATTATGGTCTTGCTGATCGAGAGACCTTTTACCCTCTGGGCGCCCCAACTCGCCGGGATCTCGCTGCACGAGATCCCCCAGACTTTTTCGGTATAGTCCTTGAAGAATATCGAATGGAGTTCTTTGCCAAATCTGTTGATGAAGAAATCCTCGAGGGATTTCTCCTCCTTTATCGGCGAGAGCCTGATGCTGACATAGCTCGCAAAGATCTTCAGCAGTTTTGTGAATCCCAGATTCTTCAGAGTGTTCAGGCTCATCGAGATGGGATAGTCGAAAAACCTTCCGAGAAACAGTATCCTCGTCAATCTGTTGAGGCAGAGCATAATCTTATCGGTGCTCTCTCTCGAGATGGCTTTGCCATTGTCTCCGAGAGTTCCCTCGAGAGGAAGGATGGAGAACCAGAAATCAAGCACCCTGTCCGATTTGGAAAAAAACCGGTGAGGCCCGAGGTCCATCCGGTTCCCCTTGTAATTGACTGTCTTCGATATGCCGCCTATCTCACCGCTCATTTCATAGATGATCGGGTGAATCGATGTTCTGTTCTGCAGTTCGTATGCTGCAGTCAGCCCTGCCGGACCTGCGCCGATGATTATGGCGTTCTTGTTTTTCATGGATGATAATCTGCAACGTGCCGGTTATGCACATGCTTTCAGGATAAGGGAGATTATTCTTTCTTCCGGAGGAATAACCTTCAAGCAGGATCGCACTACTTAATCTGCTGAGCCATACAGTATGAGGATTCGGAGCAGATCACACAATCTGCCGGAGAACAGGCTGGCCAGGGCATAGAGCTCCTATCTCGCCTTTCCGCCTGAATATATCATTCTTCCCACTATGTAGTGAGGGCTGCAGTTGCTGCTTTCCACCTCTATGGGCGGAAGACCGGGATCCTGGTGAAAATGTCTGTAGATTCGCATCATCAGCGGCTTCAATCTGATATCCCTGCTCTGGAGAACCACTATCAGGGCGCTTCCAGGCGGAGCTTTGTCGAAATATCCGGTGATTCTCGGAACGATGTTCTCGGCCTCTTTTTCGAAAAATGCCTCAGATACATCCAGGCCCTGATTGCTTCTGGCCATATAGTCCGGCGGATATCTGAATACAGTGAGCTTTTTCGGTGCCTGTGAAAAGTAGTAGCCATAAGAATCGTTTATCCAGGTGGTCGTCAGCACGGCATCACCTGGCCTGGCGATGGAGGGGATGTAATGAAGTGACACTTCCCTGTCTATCGCTCTGTTGGCGCTCATATAATAGCTCGAAAGGTTCAATCCGCACATCAGCGTCACCATAGCAATCAGAATATACCTCAGATAGCTCCTGAATGCATTTAATCCATAAGCGGCAAGCACTGCCGCAGGAGGATAGAACACGAAGTCAGAGCGCCCCGGAATATAGGAGTATTTACCGAGCAGTCCGCTCAGCAGCAGCAGCAGGCAGGGCATTGACAGATAAATCAGCAGGGATATCAGAGAGGTTGAATCAGATCTCTTCTTTCTGTCAAAGGCATCCCTGAGAGCCGGAATCAGCAGCAATGCGAACGCCAGGCTGACATAGTTCGCATACCATTCAGCTTCGTTGTGGATCAGGTATCTTGGAAAATCGCCCATTCCGGAAAAAGCCATGTACGACATTGCGATTACATAAAGTCCATTCGCTTTCCATATGAACTCCGCAAAGTTTGTCGATGCGTTGTGCATATGGATGGCAAATTCACTGCGCCAGATTATAAGCATAATCACAAGAGGAATCTGGGCCAGAAGGTACTGGAGAATGCGCCGCCTGCTTCCGGCCATCAGGAAGGCTATTATGGCGAAGGCGCAAAGCACAGGCACGCTTGAATAATGAGTGAAGAAGGTCAGCACATTGAATATCGAATATGCCGTCCACAAAACCGGTTTTCCAGTCTTCAGCGCTCTGTTGAGGAAAAGGAATGTGCATGCCGCCAGCAGCGCCAGCAGGCCGTATGGCCGGATCTCCTGTGAATAGTATACGGCCAGGGGAGATATTGTTATCAGAAAAGCTGAGAAAAATGGTATCTCTGTTTCTGGGAAGAGATCTCTCGCAGCAATGTATACAACGATAATCAGCAGCATGCCGCATATCAGAGAAGGCATCCTGAGGGAGAATTCGCCAAATCCGAATATCTTTGTCCACGAATGAAGCAGAAAGTAATGGAGCGGTGGGGAGATATCAGTTCTCAGAAAGTGTATGATCGCCTCAAAGCCAGGCTGTTTTATCGCTTCTATCCCGTAGCCTTCATCCAGCCATACTCCATGAGACCCAATAGTTGCCGATCGAAGCGCAAGCGCTGTGACAAGCAGTGCAGCAAGCGACCTGTTTGCCCTGATCGAGTTCTTCGTTTTGTCTGAGGCTCTGTCACTGCCGCTCTCCGGCTGACAGCATGTGCCGGGCTCTGTGATATCCGCCATGATAATCTGCCTTGGAATATAATGACGGCGGCCGCCATTGATGGACAGCCGCCGGTCTGAAGCTCATTTCTGTCTCGGTCACCCTGTAGTCGGGCAGCTTGTTACGATTTTCCTTCGTGGGCTTTCGTGAACTCAATCGTTTTCCTGAGACCTTCCTGGAAAGATGTGGAAGGCTCCCAGCCCAGACCGCTTTTTGCTTTCTTGATATCCAGGTAGATCCTGTAGACCTCTCCGGCGCGTTTCTCGCCGTATATGGGCTCATCCCTGAAGCCGAGAATCTCCTGCATCACTTTATAGAGACTGGTTACCGAAGTCTCTTCGCCGGTACCTATGTTGAATATCTCCCTGCTTCCCTGCTGCAGTGCCGTCAAGTTTGCCTTCACGACATCTCCCACATATACGAAGTCTCTCGTCTGCCCTCCGTCTCCGAATATAATGGGCCGCTCACCTGCGAGCATCTTGCCTGTGAAGATTGCCACAACGCCGGCCTCGCCGAGAGGGTCCTGCCTCGGACCGTAAACGTTGGCGTACCGAAGTATCGTATAGTCCATTCCGTAAAGGTCAGAATAGTATTCGATGTAATGCTCGAGCACGTGCTTGCTAACGCCGTATGCGCAGAGCGGCCTGATCGGGTGATTCTCGTCAGACGGGAGGTACTTGGGCTCGCCGTATATCGCGCCTCCTGTCGATGAGTATATTATCTTCCTGACTCCGTTGCGGTGGGCGCAATTGAGCAGGTTGAGGCCGCCCATAACGTTGATTTCGGCGTCATATCTGGGGTTGTCTACAGACTTCCGCACGTCGATCTGCGCGGCAAGATGGACTATTATCTCGATGGGATATTTGTCGAATACATCCCCCAGCTCTCCGCTTCTAATGTCGAGCTCCACGAAAACTGCGCTTTTATTGAGATTCTCACGTCTTCCTGTAGAGAGGTTGTCCACGATGATTACGCTGTGCCCTGCTTCGATCAGGCCGTCAACCACATTGGAGCCGATGAACCCTGCTCCTCCGGTTACAAGAATGTTCATAGCATTTCTCCTTAAATTGAGATATATATCTCTTCGTGAGGAGGTAAAACTATCCTTTCTCGGCAGTCTTTCGGAATGACGGGCATGCCGCATTGCGTTGCTCCTGGAGGGGAAGAGCCATGAGGCGTTGAATTAACTGTGCAGAAGGAGAGTGAAAGCCTTGGAGCCCCATATTCCAATACCGTTCGAGAATAGCACACTGATTTTCATCATACTGATGATCTGCATATGCTGCGTGGCATTCTTTTCCAGCTCTGAAGCCGCCCTGATCTCGGTGAACAGGATCAGGATCAGGAACCTGAGCGAGAAGGGAAACAAGAGCGCCAAAGCCGTTGAAAGAGTCGTGTCGAAGCACGACAGGCTCTTCGCGACAATCCTGACAACGGAGAACATGTTCATAATCCTCGCCTCTTCGCTGGCAGGCGTGCTTGCCGTGACCTTCCTCGGAAATAACGGCATCGCTGTCTCGACAGTCTTCATGACAATATTCATAGTGATCTTCGGGGAGATCATTCCCAAGACATTTGCAGCGCAGAATGCTGTGAAGATGTCGCTCATAGTGGCGCCGCTCATGGAGAAGATCATACTCGTTCTCTCTCCCGTCATATCACTGTTCGTATCCGTATCACGGGTGATATTGAGGACATCAGGAGTCACGCACGGCACCAACCCCTATATATTGACAGAAGACGAGATCAGAATGGTCATAAACGACGGGGCCAGGGAAGGTGTGCTCGCCAAATCTGAGAAAGTGATGATCGAGGGCATCTTCGAGTTCAGTGAGACCATAGCCGAAGAAGTCATGGTCCCCAGGGTGGACATCATAACCGTAGACAGCGAAGATGAGCTGACAGGGATCATAGAGCTGATAAACAGGACAGGCCACTCGAGATTCCCTGTGAGAGGCGAGAGCGTCGATCACATAACAGGCGTTATATTCGCCAAGGACATACTGAAGGTCCCGACAGGCAAAATGGAAAGCACAAAGGCCAGAGACATCATGCGGAGCTGCCATTTCGCGCCTGCAAGCCAGAAAGTCGTGAGCCTCCTCGCTGAAATGAGAAACCAGAAGACGAGCATAGCCATATTGATAGATGAGTTCGGCGGCACGGCCGGGATGATCACGATAGAGATGCTGCTGGAGGAGATAGTAGGTGACATCGAAGATGAATTCGATATCAATCCTCCGAGGTTCAGGAAGGTAAGCGATGACGAGTATATAGTAGACGCGAAGATGTCGATCTACGATATCAGGGAGAAGCTCAATATAGAACTGCCGGAAGGTGACTACCAGACTCTCGGCGGGTTTGTCATCAACCTCGTCGAAAACATCCCGTCTCTCGGAGATGTCGTAGAATATGGAGGATATGAGTTCATAGTTGAAAAAACAGAGAGATACAAGCTCTCTCTCATCAGGATAAAGCAAAAGAAAGGCAGGAAGCGGTAAAGACTGTCACACAGATTTGGCGTCTTTATATAATTGCCATGTATGATGTAATCATTGCAGGAGCCGGCCCTGCAGGCTGCCAGGTCGCAGCGGGCTGTGCTGAAATGGGATTGAAAACGATTGTGCTGGAAGAGCACCGCCTCGCAGGCGTGCCTGTCCACTGCACCGGCATAGTCAGTGACAGGTTTCTGGAAGAGTTTTCCGTGCCTGCGGAGCTGATACAGAAAAAGGTGTCTTCTTTCAAGATCCTCTCGCCGGGAGGAGTGACTGTCAGATGTCCCTCATCCGTGCAGGCCAGCGTGCTGGACAGGGGAAAGTTCGACGAATACTGCGCCGACAGGGCACGCATCAGTGGAGCGGAATTCGCATACGATACCAAAGCGTTATCTGTGCAGCAGGACAGGGACTGCGTGACTGTAAAGACGTCAGGTGATGGCATCGATGGCGCCGTCACAGGGAAGGTATGCGTGCTTGCGACCGGCTCGATGTCAGAACTGCCTTTCATGTGCGGGATGGGAAGACCACACCGCTACCTGAGAAGCCTCCAGGTGGATGTTGAGATAGCAGGCATTGAAGGTGCAGAGATGTATCTGGGCAGCCGATATTCGCCTGGATCCTTTGCCTTTGCGGTTTCAGTGAACGGCGTCAGATCTAAGATAGGTGTGATAAGCGAGGGCGATCCGAGGGAAGGCTATAATAACCTGATGCAGGAGACAGCGCTGAAAGACAGAGTCCTCAACATCAAAAGCCCTCTTAACATAAGGAGGATCCCCCTTGGATTCCCTTCCAGGACGGTGAACAGGAGGATCATGGCAGTAGGAGACGCTGCCGGCCAGGTAAAGACCACAACCTGCGGAGGCCTCTATTTCGGTCTCCTCTGTGCAGGCATGGCTGTCGAGCAGTTGCGGGATTCATATTACGGCAGGGACTTCAACATAACAGCGCTCTCCCGTTATGACCGCCTCTGGAAACGCAGGATAGGGAAGGAGCTCTTCATCGGCATGCTTGTCAGGCACTTCCTTTCGCGAACGAATGACAGCGATCTGGACAGATTGTGCGCCATGCTCGAGCAGGAGCCGATCAGAAAGATTCTCGACAGCACGGTGACATACGATTTTCACCAGCATTTCCTGAGGACTCTGATCGGTGTTCCTGAGATGAGAGACACGTTCATATCTTCGAGCAGAAGGTATCTCAAGAAGATCCTCTTCAAGGTCTGACTGCCTCCGGCCTTCAGGCTGAGCTCACCGGCACTCACAGTGATCCGCAGTGGAAACAAAACCGCGCGGAGCGGATCTAAGAGAATATCTGCAAATCAGATTGATATATGAGGAGGGCCGGTCATGGAGTGCAACAGACGTCAGTTTCTGAGGGCAGGGGCTGTTTTCGCAGCCGGGTGCGTCATGGCGGGAGGCGCGGAATCGCTGCTGTTCAATTACCCTTCCGCCGCTCTGGCCTCGAGTGCCGGTAACAGTGCCGTCACAAGGGAGGCAATGTTCTACGAAAAGCTGCCAGGCGGGATAGCCCACTGCACGCTTTGCCCCTGCTCGCCTCTCGACGAAAACTGCGGGTTCCTCAAAGATGGAGAGATGTGCGTCTGCAACGTCCGCTTCAACAGGGGAGGAAAGCTGTACGTCACGAACTACGGGAAGCCGTCGACCATCCAGAAAGACCCGATAGAGAAGAATCCGATATACCACATGACGCCTGGAAAGGATTATCTGGCCCTCGCCACTGCCGGCTGCAATCTTGACTGCGTCTGCTGCCAGAACTGGGAGATGTCGCAGAAGCGCGTCGAGCAGATCAAGTGCTTCAGCCTGAAACCCGGGGAAGTCATTAAAAAGGCGAAGGAGCACAGATGCAGGGGGATTTCCTATACATACACCGAGCCGGTTATCTTCTACGAATACATGCTCGACACTGCTAAAGCAGCTTGCGGTGAAAATATGAGAAACACCATGGTTACAGGAGGTTATATTCTCTCTGAGCCGCTGAAGCTTCTTACGAAGTATGTCCAGGGCTTCTCCGTGAGTGTAAAGGGTTTCACAGAAGAGTTTTATCGCACACACTGCAGGGGAAAGCTCAGCACTGTGCTGAATGCCCTCAAGGTGCTCAGGGAGAAAAACGCATGGGTGGAGATCGTGGTGCTCGTAATTCCTACTCTGAGCGACAGGATGAGCGAGATAGAATGGTTCTGCCAGTGGGTAAAGGACAACATGGGCGTGATGACTCCTGTTCATTTCACGAGGTTCTGGCCGTCATACAAGCTCAGAAACATCCCTCAGACCCCTGTCGCAACGCTCGAAAAGGCCTATGCCACTGCCAGGGCGAAAGGGCTGAAGTACGTCTATCTGGGGAACCTGCCGGGCCATGAGAAGGAGAACACGTTCTGTCACAACTGCGGCAGAATATTGATACAGAGAATCGGCATGAAGCTCAGGAAGAATAACGTGGCAGACGGAAAATGCCCATCGTGCAGAACGGCCATTCCAGGCCTGTGGACATAGTGGGAGGAGTTAAAGAAAAATTTGTTGAAAAAAGTAGGATAAACATTGTACGGGGCTGTTGATGAAAAAAATCCTGCTTGTAGACGATGAGCTGATAATCAGAAAGCTCGCCCGCAACACGATTCAGAGCCAGGGATATATGATCCTGGAGGCATCAAACGGGAACGATGCAATTGAGCTGGCCAGGGAGGAAGTTCCCAACCTGATCCTGCTCGATATAAAGATGCCGGGTCTCAACGGCTTTCAGGTCTGCCGAATCCTGAAAGATGATCCCCTGACGAGGAATACATATATCATCATGCTGACAGGTGATCTCTCCGATGAGGATCGGGAGCAGGGCCTGCTGGCCGGCGCAGATGACTTTTTTGTCAAGCCCTTCAGCCCGATTGAGCTGCTGAACAAGATCAGGGCGTTTCTCGAGAACGAGGAGGAGATAATCCTCCCTGATGAAGGAGAGGATAAGAGAGAGCGCGGACAGCGATGCCTTTCAGAGGAGACCAAGAACGAGGACGAGCTCTATCAGCTCGAGAGAGAGCAGCTGCTGCTCTACGCCAGCGATCTCGGAAAGATTTACTATGAAGAGGTGAAGAAGGCCGCCGAGCTCAAGAAGGCATATCAGCGCCTCAAGGAGATGGAGAAGATGAAGGATGCCTTCGTCTCCCTCGTGTCCCACGAGCTCCGGACACCTCTCAGCATCATCAAGGGATACGTGAGCCTGATCAATGAAGTGCTAAAGAACAGGGAGGTCAGCGCAGATCTCCAGGAGTTCATCAAGGCCATCGCCCAATCGTCGAACAAGCTCGAAAGCCTCATACAGGAGCTCCTCGACTTCTCCAAGATGAAGAGCGGTCTCGTGATCCTCGAAAAAGAGGAGATTGCGATGCCGGGAATCCTGCAGCTGATATTAAACGATCTGAAGACGGAGACGGCAAAAAAGTCAATAGAGATAACCTTCCAGTCGCAGAGCGACTTCAGGCCGCTCAGGGCGGACAGGGCCCGGATAAAGGAAGCTTTCAGCCAGCTCATAAGGAACGCCGTTATCTTCACGCCTGTCGGAGGCAGCATCACAATCGAGGCGATAGATGAAGGTGTCTGGATCAAGGTCAGGATAATAGACACTGGAAAAGGGATACCTGCTCCCGAGCTGGAGAACATATTCTCGCCCTTCTACCAGGGCATGGACTTCCTGACAAGGGAAGTGAACGGGATAGGTCTCGGATTGACAATCGCCAAGCATATAATCGAAGATCACGGTGGCAATATAAAGGTCGAGAGCGAGATAGGGAAGGGCTCGACTTTCACGATAGCCATCCCGCGCTCCTTCCAGGATGCCAAGGAGCTGGTCGCCGAGCTTCAGAACAGATACCCGCAGAAGATAGAAAAGCTTTCTGACAGTCTGCAGATAGCCGAAAGGCAGCTTCTGCTGTATGCCCAGGACATGAGCAACCTCTACAACAAGGAGAGGATGAAGACCGAGCAGCTCGGAGAGACGCTGAAAGAGCTGGAGCTGACATATGTGCAGACGATAGCGGCACTGGCACAGGCCATCGATGTAAAGGACGCCTATACAGGCGGCCATACAGGAAGGGTCTCGTTCTATGCAAACTGCGTTGCCAAGTATCACAACTCGGCGCTTCTTATGGAGAAGGAGTTCATATACAGCCTGCTCCTTCACGATGTCGGCAAGATCGGAATAGCAGAGGAGATCCTGGGCAAGGCCGGAAAGCTCAGCGATGACGAGTGGGAGAAGATAAAGGCCCATCCGGAGCTGGGGGCGAGAATACTCGATCCCATCAAGTTTCTGGCCCCTGCTCTCGCCAGTGTGCGCTCCCATCACGAGAGGTGGGATGGAAAAGGATATCCGGACGGCCTGAAGGGAGAGGAGATCCCTCTTTCTGCCAGGATAATAGCCGTTGCAGACGCCTTCGACGCGATGACGACAGACAGGCCCTACCGCAGGAGGCTCGACAGGGAAGATGCAAAGGAAGAGATAGTGAAGAACTCAGGTACGCAGTTTGATCCTGCCGTGGTAGAGTCATTTTTGAAATCCTGGGATGAGATGCTGGTATGCTCGCCTGAAAAGGAGCAATTCCCCAGGTTCTAGCGCAGAGTCAGCCTTTCACAGGCCTCCAGGACCCATATCTTCACAGAGGTCAGCCCATGTTTGAAAGAAAGATAGTAGAATATTATTATAATAAGGAAATTGAGTGCGCATACTGCCTCAGATCGGAGAAGGAGAATCTCATATGCCAGACTGATGGCGCGAAAGAGCTCAAGATACACAGGGACAAGACGCTTGTGATCGAGGACTCGCCATTTCCCCACAGCGAGAGCAGGGATGTGATATCGAGATCGCTGAAGGAGCTCAGGGCCAGGAGGGAAGGTATCGGAGCGGAGATACAGATGCGCGATCTCTGGGAAGTCTGCTCTGCTGAGCAGAGGAATTTCACGCTGAAGGAGCTCTGCTCCCTATACTTCGGCAACTCTTTCAGCCCTGATGAGCGGTCAGGAATGTTCAGGAGACTGAACTCCGAAAAGATTTTCTTCAAGAGGGTCAAGGATGACTATGTGCCCAACCCGGAGGAGTATGTAAACGGCCTCTTCCTGCAGAGACAGAAGGAGGAGGAGAGAAAGCGAATCCACGAGATAGTCGGCAGGGACTTCAAGTCGTTGATGGAGAGGGGATCAGTAGAGCTGCAGCCTGAGTCGGAAGCCTTCCTGCCCTTCCTGGAAGACGTCTGCATCAGGAAGAAAGAGTCTCCCAGGTACAGGGAAGTGACCGAGATCCTGGGAGAAGCAGGGATAAAGTCGGCAAACGCACCTTTTGAGATCCTCGTGAAGCTCGGCATATGGAGCGAAGACGAGAATCTGATGCTCAGGGAGTATGATATCAGGCGTGACTACCCTCCGGAATGCCTCGAATACGCAAAACAGTTCAATGACATGGATATCCGGGAGATTACAGGCGGCGGATACGAAGATCTGACAGATCTGCACGCCATGACCATAGACGACGAGACGACGAAGGACTTCGACGACGCCATTTCCTTCGAGATTCTGGAAAACGGATGCAGGGTAGGTGTTCATATAACCGATGTTTCTTCTTATGTGACTCCTGGCTCCCTTCTCGATCTGGAGGCCCGCTCCAGAGGGACATCGATATATCTTCCAGATCTTAAGTTGGAAATGCTCCCGAGGACGCTAAGCGAGGACATCGCATGCCTGTGCGAAGGCAAGGTGCGCCCGGCCCTTTCATTCCTCATCAGCCTGGATGATTCCGGCGAGATGACAGGATTCGAGATAAAAAAGGCGCTCGTATCTGTGAGCAGGAGGCTGACATACGAGGAGGTGGACGCCCTCGTGGAAACTGATGAGTCTCTGAAGAGGTTTTCGCAATGCGCGATGGCCCTTTACAGGAAAAGGGTGGGATCCGGCGCGCTGAACCTGCCCTTCCCCAGGCTTGTCGTAAAGCTCGGAGAAGAGGGAAGGATATCGGTCAGGAAAGAGGATCCCATGAGGCCGAGCCAGATCCTCGTGTCTGAGATGATGATCCTGGCGAACAGTGCAGCAGGCGATTTCTGCCGTTCCAATAATGTGCCATCCATATACAGGAGCCAGGAAGCTCCTGATGAAAAGCTCCCTGAGCAGGAGTCATACAGCCCGTTCACCCTCTTCACCCTGAGAAGGCATCTTAAGCGCAGCACTACAGGCATAAAGCCCATGAGACACAGCGGCCTCGGAGTTGAGCAGTACATCCAGGTGACCTCACCGCTCAGGCGATACACAGATCTGGTCATGCACAGGCAGTTGAAGAGCTTTCTCGACACCGGAGCGTGCATGTACTCAGACTCCGATCTGGACGATATTGTTGCGGTGACTGAGCACAGCACCGAGATCGCCGATATGCTCGAAAGAGACAGGAAGAACTACTGGGTTCTCAGATACCTGGAAGGCCTGACAGGCATGGAAGCTGAAGCCGCAGTGCTCAGAGTCTTTCCTGACAAGATGATCGTGCAGCTTGTCGAGACTCTCTGGGAGACTGACTGCCCGAAGGCCAGATCACTGGAAATACGCCCCGGAGATGAAATAATAGTCAGCATCGAACTGGTGTGGCCGAGAGAAGGCATTGTAAGACTCTCATACCAGGGCAGGGCCGATGAAAAATTGGACCAGTAAGCCTGGAAGCGCATTAAGGCCTTTGCAGACGATATAGTGAGCTGATAAAGGCTCGTATGCTCAGTACAATGGCGTTTGACAGATTGAGAATACCTCTATGCCATGCCCGATGCGAAAATTTTTGCTATTTCTATTGACAAATATTTTATTGTTTGATAATATAAATAAACTGTAAAAAAGTATGTTCGACGGCTGGAGAATAATTTGGTTTAATACTGATAGCACCGCCAATTGAAAAGCGAGGTTTGAAAAGCTGGGCCTGGCTTTTTTGTATTTAGACAGGGGAGGTATCTATGGATCTATCGAAACACAACAGACTTGGAAAGCTCACGTTCCAGAAAATCCCACAGGTTACGGATGTCCCTAACCTGATAGAGCTTCAGCGCTCATCTTATGAGAAATTCCTCGACGAGGGGATCAGGGAAGCCTTTGCAGATATCTCGCCAATAGAAGATTTTACAGGGAACCTCGTGCTGGAATTCCTCGACCACTCTCTCGGAGAGCCCACCCACCCGATAGAAGAGTGCCAGGACAAGGACATGACATATGCCCGCCCCCTGAAGGTCAAGGTGAGGCTGATCACCAAGGAAGATCAGCTCATCAAGGAGGTCAAGGAGCAGGAGATATTCATGGGTGACTTCCCCTGTATGACCATGAAAGGCACCTTCGTGATAAACGGCGCTGAAAGAGTCATAGTGAGCCAGCTGGTCCGCTCTCCCGGCATATACTACCAGCAGGTTACAGACGACCCGACAGGAAAGCTGCTCTTTGTCGGCATGGCGATTCCCAACAGAGGAGCCTGGCTCGAGTTCGAGAGCGACGTGTCAGACATAATCGGCGTCAGGATAGACAAGACCAGAAAGCTCAATGTGACGGTGCTGATAAAGGCCCTCAGAAACGATGTGTACAAGGAAAAGTTCAGAGATGATTACAAGGATCTCGAAAAGATAAAGGAAAGGCTCAAGGAGAAGAAGGAGTCCGAGAAGAAAGAGCTCGAGAGCGCAAAAGACAAGCTCGAGAAGGCGATCCACGAGAAGATAGACGAGGACATCAGAGAGCTCTTTGACCAGGACTCGGTTATCATCGAGACTCTGGCAAAGGACTCGGTCAAGGACGGCGACGAGGCCCTCATCGAGATATACAAGAAGCTGCGTCCAGGCGATCCTCCATCAGTGGACAGCTCGAGGACTCTGCTCCGCAATCTCTTCTTTGACTCGAAGCGCTACAACCTCGGAAAGGTCGGACGGTACAAGCTGAACAAGAAGCTCGGCATCAGAATGGTATGTCCCCGGTGCGGAAACTTCAGGAGCACATCGGGAAAGATAGCCTGTCCTGAGTGCGGTAATCACCTCGATTACCTCGAGGTGCTGACGAGAGAAGACATAATCGCCTCGCTGCGCTATATGGCGGCGCTCGTCAGAAAGGAGAAGATCCTCAAGACCCCGTTCGGCGAGCTTTATGGCAGAGAAGTGGCTCTCCCCAAGGTCGAGAAGGGCTTTGACCGCGAATTTGATAAGGCGGTCAAGGAGATCAGGGATCTCAGCAAGAAGGGCAAGCTTTACGCTGAGGACATGGAGAAAGACAGAAAGGTACTCGATGTTCTCGAGCAGGCCTCGCGCTTCGTTGCAGCGCTCACATCTCTACGGGACATGAAAGACAGGAAGGTCATGTTCATCGCCGACGGAGACAAGGAGTCGAGAGCGGTGGACCTGGTAAGGGATCTGCTGTCCAACGACAAGATCAAGGATTTTAACAAGACTCTCAACGAGATAAAGGATCTGAACAAGAAGAACAAGATATTCGACGAGGAGAAGGCAAAGAAGGTCATCGGGCCTTTCGAGTCATTCACGCTCGTCATCGAGGAGTTCGCCTCGTTCAAGGATCAGCTGAAGATGAACAATATATACTTCGATGAGGTTCTCGATGACAGAAGAAAGCTCGTAGTAAGGCTCCGTTCGATAATGCTGGGCTCAGCCGTGGCAGACGAGAACCTCGGAGAGCTCTATGCAGAGCCCATTGTGATCCAGGATGACATCGATCATCTCGGCAACAGGCGCGTAAGGGCTGTCGGAGAGCTGCTGCAGAACCAGTTCCGCGTCGGACTGCTCAGGCTCGAGAGAGTCGTCAAGGAGAGAATGACTGTGCAGGATTTCGAGACTGTCACTCCTCAGGCGCTGATCAACATAAGACCTGTAGTCGCCGCCATCAAGGAGTTCTTCGGGTCCAGCCAGCTGTCGCAGTTCATGGATCAGACCAACTCCCTCGCCGAGCTGACCCACAAGAGAAGGCTCTCGGCCCTCGGCCCTGGCGGCCTCTCTCGAGAGAGAGCGGGATTCGAGGTCAGAGACGTTCACTACTCGCACTATGGCAGAATATGCCCGATCGAGACGCCAGAAGGTCCGAACATCGGTCTCATAGGCTCGCTGGCCTGCTTTGCGAAGGTCAACGATTTCGGCTTCATCATGACGCCTTACAGAAGAGTCAGAAACGGCGTTGTGACAGATGATGTCGAGATGCTGAGCGCAGATGAGGAAGACGAGTACATAATCGCGCAGGCCAACACGCCTGTTGACAGCGTTGGAAATATCACGACTGACAAGGTCGTGGCCCGATCGAGACACGACACCATAATAATTGGCAGGGACGAAGCCGAGTACATCGACGTGTCGCCCAAGCAGGTCGTCAGCGTCGCAACCGCGCTGATCCCGTTCCTGGAGCACGATGATGCGAACCGAGCCCTGATGGGCGCCAACATGCAGAGGCAGGGCGTTCCGCTGATAAGCCCCGAAGCTCCGTTCTGCGGCACAGGAATGGAATACAGAGCCGCCAAGGATTCAGGCGCTCTGGTCAACGCCGAGGAGGAAGGCGTTGTATTGAACGTCAACGCCAATGAGATTGTCATTCAGAACGAGCGGAGCAAGAAGAAGACTTACAGGCTCATGAAGTTCAAGCGTTCAAACGCCGGAACCTGTATAAACCAGAGACCCATTGTCAAGAAGGGTATGAAGATCAAAGCCAACCAGGTTATAGCCGACGGCGCGTCGAGCGTCGAAGGAGAGCTGGCGCTCGGCAGAAACATCCTCGTCGCCTTCATGCCCTGGGAAGGATACAACTACGAAGACGCAATCCTCATCAGCGAGGATCTGGTAAAGAACGACGTATTCACATCGATACACATCGAGGAGTACGAGTGCGAGGCGAGAGATACGAAGCTCGGCGCCGAAGAGATAACGAGAGACATACCGAATGTCGGCGAAGAGGCGCTGAAGGATCTCGATGAGCGCGGTATAGTGAGAATAGGAGCCGATGTAAGGCCTGAAGACATCCTCGTCGGAAAGGTGACGCCCAAGGGCGAGACAGAGCTGACAGCTGAAGAGAGACTGCTCCGTGCCATATTCGGAGAAAAGGCCCGCGACGTCAGGGATACATCGATGAAGGTACCTCACGGCGAAAAGGGCAAAGTCATAGACGTAAAGGTGTTCTCGAGAGACAGCAGCGATGAGCTGGCTCCGGGCGTCAATCAGCTCGTGAGAGTATATGTGGCTCAGAAGAGAAAGGTTCTGCAGGGCGACAAGATGGCAGGCCGGCACGGAAACAAGGGAGTCATCGCCAAGGTGCTCCCTGTCGAGGATATGCCCTTCATGCCGGACGGCACTCCGATAGAGATAGTGCTGAATCCGCTGGGCGTCCCCTCCCGTATGAACATCGGCCAGATCCTCGAGACGCACATAGGTGGAGCCGGAGCGTTCCTCGGATTCAGAGTGGAATGCCCTGTCTTTGACAGCGCGAGTGAGAAAGAGATCAGGGACCTGATGAAGAAGGCACATCTGAAGAGAATCATGAAAATGAAGGGGATGAACCTCTCTACAGATTCTCTGAACCTGCTGCTCGAAGACCAGGATCCGTTCACGAGGCTCAGGGGCTATCTCGAGAGGCACGGCCTCAAGATAACGATTCAGGAGGCTGAAAAGATCCTCGAAGGTCCAAAGCCTTCTGAAACTGTGCTGAAGCAGGCCAAGAAGAAGAAGGTCACGCTGAACGAGCGCGAACTGGGAGACGTGATCGCGGTCAAGACTCTGCAGGAGCGCATCGAAAAGGTCATGGAGCGCGATCACATAAAGATGTCGAAAGAGAGAGTGGCGCAGCTCGCCCAGTATATAGATGAGTTCAAGAAGGTTCCGGAAGACGGCAAGACGATACTTTTTGACGGAAGGACAGGCGAGCCGTTCGACTGCAGAATAACCATAGGATATATCTACATGATGAAGCTCGCCCATCTGGTGGACGACAAGATTCACGCCCGCTCGACGGGCCCATACTCGCTGATTACGCAGCAGCCTCTCGGCGGCAAGGCGCAGTTCGGCGGGCAGCGCTTTGGAGAGATGGAAGTCTGGGCGCTCGAAGCGTACGGCGCCGCATATACTCTCCAGGAGCTTCTGACAGTAAAATCGGATGACGTTGTGGGACGCGTCAAGACCTACGAGGCCATCGTCAAAGGCGAAAATGTCCTTGAGCCCGGTGTGCCTGAATCGTTCAAGGTTCTCATCAAGGAACTGCAGAGTCTCTGCCTCGATGTAAGGATTCTGTCCGAAGATGAGCTGGGACATCTCAAGGAGATAGAGTTGAAAGGAAGTGACGATCAGGACATAAGGCCTTCGCCTCGAGAGCTCGGTCTTGAAAGCCTCGATATTGAAGATGAGGCGCTCTCTTCAATATGATAAAAGGGGCTTTGTTCGTGGAATGACAAGTCATTCCGAAAATCAGGCGGCATAAGGAGGGACCTACTTTGATAGATGTCAACAACTTCGAAGCGATGAAAATCGGACTCGCTTCTCCCGAGCAGATCCGTGAGTGGTCATATGGCGAGGTGAAAAAGCCTGAGACTATAAACTACAGGACACTCAAGCCTGAGCGCGACGGGCTTTTCTGCGAGAAGATATTCGGCCCCATCAAGGACTGGGAGTGTCACTGCGGAAAGTACAAGAGGATCCGCTTCAGAGGCATAATCTGCGACAAATGCGGCGTCGAGGTGACGCGCTCGAAGGTGAGGCGCGAGAGGATAGGCCACATTGAGCTGGCGAGCCCTGTGTCTCACATATGGTATTTCAAGGGAGTTCCCAGCCGGATAGGCCTCCTGCTTGACATGTCTCCTAGAACTCTCGAAAAGATAATATATTTTGCCGCCTATGTGGTGATAGATCCCAAAGAGACTTCACTGTCGCACAGAGAGCTGCTGACAGAGATGGAGTACAGGGAGGCCAGGGAGAAATACGGCGACGGATTCAAAGCCGGAATGGGAGCCGAGGCGATCAAGGAGCTCCTGGCCATGCTCGAGCTGGAGGAGCTGTATGATAAGCTCAGGACAGAGGTGAAGACCCTGACAGGCCAGAAGCGCAGCAAGGCCATCAAGAGGCTGGATGTCGTGGAAGCCTTCAGAAAATCCGGCAACAAGCCCACCTGGATGATTCTGGAAGTCATACCGGTGATACCGCCTGAGCTGAGGCCGATGGTGCAGCTCGACGGAGGAAGGTTCGCCACCTCAGATCTCAACGATCTTTACAGAAGAGTGATAAACAGGAACAACAGGCTCAAGAGACTTCTCGAGCTCGGAGCTCCTGACATCATAGTCAAGAACGAAAAGAGAATGCTGCAGGAAGCCGTGGACGCGCTGATTGACAACGGCAGGAGAGGAAGGCCTGTCACAGGCCCGAACAACCGCCCGCTGAAGAGCCTTTCGGACATGCTGAAGGGAAAACAGGGGAGGTTCCGCCAGAACCTTCTCGGAAAGAGAGTCGACTACTCAGGCCGCTCCGTCATCGTAGTCGGACCTTACCTGAAGCTCCATCAGTGCGGGCTTCCGAAGGAGATGGCGCTTGAGCTCTTCAAGCCTTTCGTGATGAAGAAGCTCGTTGACAGAGGCATGGTCCACAACATAAAGAGCTCGAAGAAGATGGTAGAGAGGGTGAGGCCGGAGGTCTGGGATGTGCTCGAAGAGGTCATCAAGGACCATCCGGTGCTTCTGAACAGAGCCCCGACCCTTCACAGACTCGGCATCCAGGCCTTTGAGCCGGTTCTGGTGGAAGGCAAGGCAATCCAGATCCACCCGCTAGTCTGCACGCCTTACAACGCCGACTTCGACGGTGACCAGATGGCGGTCCATCTGCCGCTGTCAGCAGGAGCGCAGGCAGAGGCGAGGCTTCTGATGCTCTCGGCGAACAATATCCTGCTCCCGGCCTTTGGAGTGCCTGCCTCGACGCCCACGCAGGACATGGTGCTGGGCTGCTACTATCTGACCATTGAGAAACCCAACTCGAAGGGAGAGGGCAGATACTTCTGCTCCCCTGAAGAGACAATCCTGGCTTACGAGCAGGGTATCATAGAACTGCAGGCGCTCGTCAAGGTGCTGATAGACAGGAAGATAGAAGAGACGACTGTTGGAAGGGTGATCTTCAACCAGGCCATCCCATCAAGCTACGGCATACCTTTCTTCAACGAGACGATAGGCAAGAAGAAGCTCACGAAGATCGTCCACGACTGCCATCGCAAGCACGGCAACCACAAGACCGCCGTGCTGCTGGACAACATAAAGGAACTGGGCTTCAAGTACGCGACAAAATCCGGGACCACAATCGGTGTCGATGACATCCAGATTCCGCCTGAGAAGGTGGATATCCTCAAAAACGCCGATGCAGAGGTGGATGCCGCGGAAGAGCAGCACCTGATGGGGCTGACGACTGACGAGGAAAAATACAAGAGAATCGTCATGATCTGGAGAAAAGCCACTGACGATGTCGAAGAGGCGATGATGCGCCACCTCGACCGCCTGAACCCGATCTTCATGATGGCGACTTCAGGTGCGAGAGGCAACCCTGCGCAGGTCAAGCAGATCGCCGGTATGAGAGGTCTCATGGCAGATCCTTCCGGCCGAATCATCCCGATGCCTATCAGGGCGTGTCTGCGCGAAGGCCTGTCGGTGCTCGAATACTTCATCTCGACACACGGCGCCAGAAAGGGTCTTGCGGATACGGCTCTCAGAACCGCAGATTCAGGATATCTTACCAGAAGGCTTATAGATGTTGCTCAGGACATTATAGTCCGCGAAGAAGACTGCTGCACGAGAGACGCCTCGTATGTCACAGACATCAAGGAGAGCATCGACAACGTGGTGGTCGGAATAGGCGAGCGCATCCTCGGAAGGGTCATCTCTGAAGACATTGCCGATCCTGACACGGGAGAGATTCTCGCCGAGAAGGGAACGGAAGTGGTCGAGGCGACGGCCGAAAAAATAGAAAAGACAGGCATCGACAGGGTGAAGGTGCGCTCAGTGCTCACCTGCCGGACCAAGCATGGGGTCTGCATAGAGTGCTATGGCAGAAACCTCGCGACAGGCAAGATGGTGGAGATTGGAGAGACTGTAGGCATTATAGCCGCCCAGTCGATCGGAGAGCCAGGCACGCAGCTGACACTCAGAACCTTCCACCTCGGCGGTGTGGCATCAGAGGATATCATCCAGGGTCTTCCGCGAGTCGAAGAGCTGTTCGAAGCGCGCAAGCCGAAGAATGCCGCCGTCATTGCCGAGATAGACGGCATCCTGAGGATAACTGAAGAGAGAAACATGAGAAAGTTGATAATCCAGAACCCGAACGGCGAGGAGCGCACGTACATAGTGCCGTTCAGCCACCGCCTGAAGGAGATCCGCGGCATCAGGCCGCAGGATGGAACTCTCGTGGAGGCTGGCACGCAGCTCACCGACGGTCCAAAGAACCCTCACGACATCCTGAGAATCCAGGGAGTAGTGGAAGTGCAGAGATATCTCGTAGACGAGATTCAGAAGGTATATCGCTCACAGGGAGTGGACATCAACGACAAGCACGTCGAGGTGATCGTCAGGCAGATGCTCAGAAAGGTCAAGATAGAGGACTCAGGCGATACAGATCTGCTGCCTGGAAGCCTCGTGGATGTCTCTGATTTCGAAGAGGCGAACAAGAAACTGATGAAGGAATCGATGGAGCTCAAGCCTGCAACTGCGCGTCCTGTAATACTGGGCGTCACGAAGGCTTCACTTGCCACAGATTCGTTCCTGTCCGCCGCCTCTTTCCAGGAGACGACAAGGGTGCTCACAGAGGCAGCAATCAACGGCAAGATAGATCCACTCCTCGGTCTGAAGGAAAACGTAATAATCGGCAAGCTGATCCCTGCAGGCACGGGCATGACCCGCTACAGAAACGTCGAGATTGTCGGCGCTGACGACTCCGAACTCGAGCCGGGATTCTTCAGCACCGAAGACAGGATGGAAACGGCTGAAGGCAGGAAGGGAGACTTCACTTCAGAATCTGACGAGGAAGAGATTGAAGAAGAAGAAGAAGAGGAAGAAGAAGAAGAAGTCATGCAGAATTCATAATATCTGCAGAGACTGTTAAGGACAATCCTGAAGACAATGCCTTAAAGTGCAAGTGGGCCCATCGCTGCTGGCTTTAAGGCATTTTTGCTGCCAGGACCGGCAAGCCGGGATGCTGCAACAACATAAAAGGCGGTGAGGCGTCATGGATTTGAAGGGCTTCATAGAGATAACGATAAAGGGAATGCTGATACTCGCGCTTCTCAACATCGTCTATGCCATCATCTTCAAGCGGATCAAATGGAAGTCGGCGCTTCTCGTAAATATCCTGCGCAGGGTCAGGCTTTATGTATATATCCTGATAAACATAACGTGCCTCTGGTGGTTCAGCAACTTCTTCCCTCTCTACGGCTATGCTCCGCAGATGCTCAATCTGTTCGAGCTGATGCTGATAGTGCTGAGCGGGATAATAGCGATCGAGGCGGTCAGCGCCCTTCTGTTCGATTACTTCCTCCCAATAGTCAAGAGGGAGGAGACGCTGCCCATATACCGCCAGCTGCTGACAGGGGCTTTCTACTGCGTGCTCGTCTTCCTTGTCTTCGGATGGGTCTTCAGGATCAATGTGGCCCATATCCTGACCACTTCAGCTATAATATCGATAGTGATCGGTCTAGCGCTGCAGGATACGCTCGGAAACCTTTTCTCAGGCCTTGCCCAGAACTTCTCGAGGTCCTACCAGGTAGGTGACTGGGTCAGGCTCGGCGACTATGAGGGCAAGGTGATCAGGATAGACTGGCGCTCTGTCACGATATTAAATGTCGATGACAACATAGTAATCTTCCCGCATTCGACTCTCGCGAAGAGAGAGCTTCTGAACTATTCGAATCCAACGCCTGTCCATCTGAGAACCCTCGTCATATCGGCCCACTTCAGGCACAGCCCGCACAAGATAAAGCTGGCGCTGGGCGAGATTCTTCAGACTACACAGTGCGTGCTGAAAGACCCTGCGCCCCGGGTCAGGCTGGTCGACTACAGCGATCACGCTGTCAAATACAAGATCGTATACTGGATAGATGATTTTCCCCAGAATGCAGCGATTGCCTCGGAGATAATGGAAAAGGTCTGGTACAAGTTCAAGAGGGAGGGCATACAGATACCTTTCCCTATAAGAGAAGTCTATCATCTGAAGCCTGACAGGGAGATCTCCATCGAGGAGAGGGTCGCTCTGCTCAAGAACATCGATTTCATAGAGAACCTGTCATACGACGAGCTCGAATACCTTGCCAGCAGGCTCAAGATACAGAGCTACTGCGACGGTGAGCTCATATTCGAGCAGGGTGAGGACGGTGACAGCTTCTATTTAGTTAAGGACGGGGAAGTGCTGGTGACAGCCGTCAATGAAAGAGGAGAAAGATATCTCGAGAGGGTCATGAAGCCCGGCTCGTTCTTCGGCGAGATATCTCTGCTGACAGGAGACCGGAGATCGGCTACGATAACCGCCATAAACGACGTGGAGCTGTTTACGATGGGCAAGGAGGACTTCAGATACATATTGAAGAGCAACCCGAAAGTCGATGAGATAATAAGCTCGGCGCTGGCCAAGAGACAGAAGGCCAGCATGGCGCAGAAAGCCCGGCTCGACGAGACATGCTCGGAAGAGTGCGAAGAGACGAGCGAACATGAAATGCGCTCGCTCACCGACCAGTTCCTCAAAAAGATAAGATATTTCTTCTCGTATTAAGTGGGGACAGACTCTTTTTTCTTCAAAAAAAAGAGTCTGTCCCCAATCCATGCAATGACCAACCTCATGTTTGAGCCGGTGTGCCATAGTCTGTCCCCAATCCATGCAATGACCAACCTCATGTTTGAGCCGGTGTGCCATAGTCTGTCCCCAATCCATGCTCTATTAATACATCATACTGGAGAGCACTGGGAAATTGAGAGACCATGACCAGGTGACCTATCTTCATGCTCAACCGGGGATTGAGATTCAACGGGGGACTCCGGCATCAATGTGATTGCGACAGCAATGCGCTTGAGTCTTATTTTAAAAATATGAAAAGAGTCTTGACAGATTACAGTTTGGATGATAAAATATCACAATGTATCGTGAAGGCATGAGAAAAAGCCTTACAATAAGACTTGAATTCACAGCAGTGAGCAGAATACGCAATATCACTGCAAAAGTGCCTGAAGAGCGATTATAGAAGCAGTGATAATAAGAATATGATCCGAGGGAGGTATTTATTATGCCTACCATAAGCCAGTTGGTGCGAAAGGGTAGAAAGAAATCGACAAGAAAGAGCAAGTCTCCGGCGATGAGAGTGTCATACAACTCTTTGCATCTCCGGACCTTCCAGATACCTGGAGCGCCGCAGAAGCGCGGCGTATGCACACAGGTGAAGACCATAACTCCGAAGAAGCCCAACTCGGCGCTCAGAAAGGTAGCAAGAGTGAGGCTTTCGAACCAGGTCGAGGTAACTGCCTACATACCTGGAATCGGACACAACCTCCAGGAGCACTCTGTAGTGCTCATAAGAGGCGGAAGAGTGAAGGATCTTCCCGGTATCAGATATCATATCATCCGCGGAACACTCGATACCGCAGGTGTTGCTAACAGACGCCAGGGACGCTCGAAGTACGGCGCGAAGAGGCCCAAAGAGGGAGCTGCCAAAAAGAAGTAGTCCCGGTATATTAGTCAAGTCCAGTAATGGTTGGAGGAAGAACCATGCCAAGAAAAGGCCCTGTTGAAAAAAGAAGAGTAATCACAGACCCGGTATACGGAGATGAAGTCGTAGCCAGATTCATCAACAAGATCATGCTCAGAGGCAAGAAGAGCACTGCAGAGCGCATCTTCTATGGATGTATGGAGCTGATCGCCAAGAAGACCGGAAAGGATCCCCTGAAGGTTTTCCGTCAGGCTATGGACAACGTGTCTCCGCAGGTAGAGGTCCGTCCGAGAAGAGTCGGCGGCGCTACATACCAGGTCCCGATGGAGGTCCGCCCTGATCGGAAGAGAAGCCTCGCGATGCGCTGGCTAATCGGGTATTCACGGAACAGAAACGGCAAGACGATGATGGAAAAGCTCGCCGCGGAGTTCATGGATGCATCCCAGGGTGTTGGACAGTCTGTCAAGAAGCGCGAAGACACGCACAAGATGGCTGAAGCCAACAAAGCGTTCGCCCACTACAGATGGTAACAGTTTGAGACAGCGATAGGAATAACACCATTAAAGCTGGTGAAAATAAAGTTTCTGTTTTCCGATGGTAATAAAAATAGACCACAGGGTTTGATGGAAACTTTTCTTCGGAAAAGTTTTCGAATTTCTTGTGGGGTATGTATGAAGAAATATTCTGGAGTTCGATATTATGAAAGGTCAGGCTGCCGTCAAAACTCAGTATGCGCTGGATAATACCAGAAATATTGGTATTGCTGCTCATATTGATGCCGGAAAGACGACAACCACTGAGCGCATTCTGTTCTATACAGGCCGCGTGCACAAAATCGGCGAGGTAGATGATGGATCGGCAACAATGGACTGGATGATCCAGGAAAAGGAGCGCGGCATCACAATCACCTCAGCTGTTACATACTGTCAGTGGAGAGACCACAGAATAAACATAATCGACACTCCGGGGCATGTGGATTTCACGGTGGAAGTGGAGCGTTCGCTGCGCGTCCTCGACGGGCTGATAGTGATTTTCGACGCCGTGGCAGGCGTTCAGCCCCAGTCTGAGACTGTCTGGAGACAGGCCAACAAGTACGGCGTGCCCAGAATTGCCTATATCAACAAGATGGACAGAAACGGCGCCAACTTCTACAACGCGATAGAAAAGACGAAGGAAAAGCTGAAGGCCAATGTAGTGGCGCTGCAGCTCCCTATTGGAAGCGAAAGCGAATTTGCAGGCATAGTCGATCTCGTAACGATGAAGGCGATACGCTATGCAGATGAGCTGGGTACATGCATAAGCAGGGAAGAGGCAATTCCTGAGGAAATGGAGGGCCAGGCTCAGCTCTACAGAGAGATCCTTCTCGAAACCGTGGCTGAGCTTGACGAGGAATTGCTCGACAAATACATCGAGACGCACGATCTCTCGCCTGAAGAGATAATCCGCGGGGTGAGAATTGGCACAATACACTGCGCTCTCGTCCCGGCGCTTTGTGGAACATCGCTCAAGAACAAGGGCGTGCAGCCGCTTCTTGACGCAGTTGTGGACTATCTCCCTTCGCCTCTCGACATCCCCCCGGTACAAGGAATAAACCCTGACAAAGATATTATGGTGGAAAGACGCGCAGATGCAGGTGAGCCTTTCTCGGCACTCGCATTCAAGATCATGTCAGATTCCTATGTTGGTAAGCTGACATACTTCAGAGTCT
>Ga0302252_1000385_pt1 | contig 41458 bp, 39 predicted proteins | sample AAG_RA_Leu_MG_FD_193511 | JGI IMG/M metagenome (GOLD analysis project Ga0302252, IMG submission 193511) | Enriched activated sludge microbial communities from anaerobic digester in WTTP, New Holstein, Wisconsin, United States - AAG_RA_Leu | ecosystem: Engineered > Bioreactor > Anaerobic >... | reverse complement strand
TTCTTCGTGCATACTCCCGATAATAAGTTATTGCTAAAATATTATATAATTTTTATGGTCGAACGTATTTTAAGTCGCATGCATGAAGTGAAGATGGAGCTAAACACATACGATTCATCCATATTTGATTCATCCATTTGTTCAATTCATTCTCCGATTCAATTCATCATTCATATTCTCAGGGACCGTGAGCTGATGTCTCAGGCAGGCTGGAATGAACCCTTGCCTCTTGCCGCAAAAATCATCTTCTTCCCAAATATAGATGGCAGACCTCGGGATCGTCCAGAAGGCTCCCAGCCGGACCCTGGAACCTGATTCGTCCCATCTCCAGGATATATCCCCGGTGGCTTATGGCCAGAGCCTTCCTGGCATTCTGCTCCACCATCAATACCGTCACACCCCTCCGGTTGATCTCCTCGATCTCGGCGAAGAGCTGGGCCATGATCTTGGGAGACAGAGCCGCTGATGGCTCATCCAGCATCAGCAGAAGGGGTTTGGCAATCATAGCCCTCCCCACCGCCAGCATCTTCTGCTCCCCTCCGCTCAGCGTCCCCGCCTTCTGGCCCAGGCGCTCGGCCAGCTTGGGAAAGAGCTCCAGCACCGTCTCCAGGCGCTCGCCTATCGCTCCTGTCAGGGACACAGCCCCCATCTCCAGGTTCTCCTTGACCGTGAGGCTGGAGAAGACATTCCTCTCCTGGGGAACATAAGCCAGGCCCAGGCGCACCAGCTCGTCGGGCCTCTTTCCTGTGATATCCTGCCCCAAAAAGCTGATCCTACCTCCCCTCATTCTGGTCAAGCCGAATACCGATTTCATCAATGTGGATTTTCCGGAGCCGTTGGGGCCGATGATGGTGACGATCTCCCCTTTATCTACCTGCAGAGAGATATCATGGATGATGTTCTCATCGGTATATCCGGCTGTGACAGATTCAAGGCTGAGCATTATCCCCCTCCCCTAGGTAGGCCTCAAACACCCGCCGGTCGGATATGACCTCTTGGGGATGGCCGCTGGCCAGCACTGCTCCCTTGTTCAGGACATAGAGCCTATCGGATAGGGCCAGGACATAGGGTATGGCATGCTCTATTATGACCATGGACAGGCCCCTCTCCTTCAGGATTCTGATCCTCTCGATCAATCTATCCGCCAGGGCCGGATTGACCCCCGCAAAAGGCTCATCCAGGAGCAGCAGCCTTGGATCGGCCATGAGGGCTCTGGCCATCTCCAGCATCTTCTTCTGTCCGCCGGAGAGCGATCCGGCATACTCATCCCTCATGCGCAACAGGTCAAAGAACTGCAATATCTCCTCTGCCTTCTCCTGAATATCCTTCTCCTGGGCCATCACCCTCCCGCGGCGGAGCAGGGAGAGGTGGATCCTCTCTCCCGCCTGGCCCTGTGCTCCCAGCATCATATTCTCAAGCACGGTCATCCTCATCAGAGATCGGGGGATCTGGAAGGTTCGAACCAGGCCCAGACGGGCGATTTTATAGGCCGGCATTCCCAGGATCTCCCGGCCGGAGAAGAGGATGCAGCCGGCATCCGGCTGCACAAAGCCGGATATGACATCAAATAGGGTGCTCTTGCCTGCCCCATTGGGCCCTATCAGACCCACTATGGCTCCCTCCTCTACCCTAAGGCTGCAGCCATCCAGAGCTGAAATGCCGCCGAAGCTCTTCCTGACCGAATTGACCGAGAGCATCTCATCTGCCAATCGACAGCTCCTCCTTTCTCCCCAGCAGTCCCTGGGGCCGGAACATCATCAGGCCGATGAGAATCAGGCCGATCAAAATCATCCTTGCTGCGCTGGAAGCGGAGGGGCTGAAGGACAGGTAGCCTTCCATGAATCGGGTGGTGCTGAAGAAGCCCCAGAGCAGCAGTGCTCCCAGTATCGTTCCCCGGTTGTTTCCGCTTCCGCCCAATATGACCATGATCCAGGCATAGAATGTCTCCACGGGCTGGAAGTTATTGGGGTTGATGTACTGCAGATAGAAGGCCAGAAGAGATCCGGATAGAGCGGCTATGGCCGATCCCAAGGCTATGGCCTGAACCTTATAGGAAAAGGCGTTCTTTCCCAGAGAGACGGCAACGGCCTCATCGTCTCTAATGGACTTGAGCACCCTGCCCCAGGGAGAGCGGGCTAAAGCCTCCAGCAAAGCATAGACCATCAGCAGAACCGCAATGACCAGGCCGGCCAGAAAAAGGTTGTAGTCTCTTATCCCCACCAGATCCTGAAAGGGGCGGGGATAGCCGAAAAGCCCGAATGAGCCCCGGGTAAGGGAGGACCAGTTGAGGAGAACAAACCTCAGAATCTCGGAGAAGCCGATTGTCACTATGGCCAGGTAGTCCTCGCGGAGTCGGAGAGTTGCCACTCCCAGAGATGCCCCTGCTGCCCCGGCCAGGATCATGCCGGCCAGGACCGCCAGGAATATGGGAATGCCGTTCATGCTCAAGAGAACAGTGACATAGGCTCCTATGGCCATAAAGGCCACATGCCCGAAGTTGAGCAGGCCTGCATATCCCCATTGCAGATTCAGGCCCAGGGCGAAGATGGCATAGATCCCGGCGGTCAGAATGATGGAGACCAGATAATCCAGCATCCTATCCCCCTCCCATCAGGCCCCGAGGCCGGAAGAGCAGCACTGCGATCATTATCAGGAAGCTGACAGCGATCTTGTACTCGGCAGGCAGAAAGGCGGTGGAGATCTCCTGGGATATGCCGATTATTAGTCCCCCCGCCATGGCCCCGTAGGCATTGCCGATTCCTCCCAAAATAGCAGCCGCAAACATGGGCAGGATGATTGACCATCCCATATTGGGATTGAGATGGGTTATCAGTCCGTACATTATCCCGGCCAGAGCGGCCAGGCCCATGCTCACCGCCCAGGTGCATCGGATGACCCGGTCCACATTGATGCCCGATATCCTGGCCAGATCGGGGTTGTCCGCCAGGGCTCTCATGCTCTTTCCCAGAGCGGTCCGGCTTAAGAGAGCATGGACCAGGAGCATGGCTGCGCTGGCGATCAGCACCACCTCGATCTGAAGCGGGGTGATGGACATGCCGTAAATGCTCATGCCCCGGCTCACCGGCAGGGGAAACCGGAGGGCATCGGGACGGAAGAATATGATCAGGGCGTTTCTTATGGCTATGGACAGCCCAATGGAGAGGATCATGATGGCGGTGCGGCTGGCGCCGGAGGAGCGCATGGGCCTCCAGGCTAAGAGATCCAGAGCCACGCCGAAGGCAGCGGTGGCGGCGATGGCCAGAAAGCAGGCTGCCGGAAAGCCGAGATCCAGGCTTGCGGCAAAGAACAGTGCAAAATAAGCTCCCAAAGTCAGAAACTCGCCATGGGCAAAGTTGGCAAAGTTGAGGATGCGGTAAGCCAGGGAGAGGCCGATGGCAGCAAGGGCGATGATGCACCCATATATGATCCCATTGGCAATAAGCTGCTCCATCATGCTCTTAGACCCTGGCCCATCGCTGCGATCTTTGGCTATTTTTGTCTTTCCCTGCCGGGCCAGGATATGGGGCAGAAGGCCGGGACCTAAAGAAAAAATCTGCCTTCCGGATTCAAGGAATTTGGAGATTTGAGATCCGGCAAGAGCATATTAGATCATTATATGTAAATCAAGATCTGCTCAGCCTATCACTTCCGGTCTAAGACCTTTATGAGATGATAGCCGAACTGGGTTTTCACCGGCCCCAGGATCTTTCCCTTCTCTCCCTCAAAGGCCGCCTTCTCGAACTCGGGCACCATGCGGCCCTTGCCGAACCAGCCCAGATCTCCCCCGCTCTTCCCGGAGGGGCACTGGGAGTACTTCCGGGCCATCTCAGCAAAGCTCTGAGCTCCTTCGGCCAGCTTCTCTTTGACCTCTAAGGCCTTCTTCTCCGTCTTGCACAGAATATGGGCGGCATGAACTTCCTTGACCATGATCGCTCCCAAGGTAAGGGCAGGGATAAAAGCTTAATCGATGATCTCGGCCACCCTTCCCACCTGACCGTCCTCCAGCCTCACCTTGATGCCGTGAGGATGAAAGGAGGAATTGGTGAGAAGCTCCTTAACCCTTCCCCGCGTCCTCTTTCCCGTGCGCTGGTCCTTCTTGAGTATGACATCCACAGTCAGTCCGGGGCGGATGTCCTTTCTGTGCTGGCCGCTCTTTGCCGCTAACATAATTCAGCATGGAGTCCACAGGGCCAAGATAGCTTTTTCCCTGGTCGCTCCAGTCATCAAAGGGGCATGCCCCACATGGGATACCACCGACTCTCATCCTTCTCCAGCGGCATCTCCTTTTGCAGCAGAGCTCTGAGCCGAAACTCCCGCGCCGTATCCCGCTGCCGGCCGCTCTGGGGCACGAAGGGATAGTATGCTGCCTGCTTGAAATTGTAGATCCAGTAGACCACCGCCTCGCCCCGGAAGCGAAATACCGCCGCCAGGATCTGAATTCCAAAGCCCTGCTCGGTCATGATCTGGGATATCATCTGCACGGAATTGACCAGATCATCCAGGTCCGGATCGGATAGAACCACCCAGAGATAGTTGTAATCATCCTTCTGGAGCTTGTACTCTGTGCCCGTCTCCTTGATGCTCATGGCTAAAAGCTCCTCAATCTCCCGCCGGGCGGTCTCATAATGGGAGGACTCCATGGGCTTGATGCATACCCCAGCCGCTCCATCCGGCCGGTAGCCCAGGCTTGCCTCCAGGGTGACTGCGGCGGTGGATATGGCAAAGAGCTTGTCCGTCTTGGCCTCGGGCATTTTCGTCTTTCCCAGAAGGGAGTCCAAAAAGCCCATCCTAGGCCTCCAGCTCCATCCCTATCCTCTGCAGGGCCTCGATCCTGGCCTCCAGAGTGGGATGGGTGGAGAAGAGCTTGCTCAAGGATGAGCCGGAGAGTGCCGGAGTTATGAACAGGGCGCTTACCGGTCCCTCCACCCGGCGCAGGTCCTCGGTAGGCACTCTGGACCCGCTGATCTTGGTCAGGGCGGATATGAGGTTGGATGGCTGTCCGGTGATGATGGCCGCTCCCCTGTCGGCGGCGAACTCCCGGTAACGGGAGAGGGTACGAATGAGGATGAAGCTCACAATCCAGACCACCAGAGAGACCACCAGCAGCAGGAGCGCATTGCTGCCTGAGTCGCGATCCCTGTCGCCTCCTCCCATGAACGGCAGCCACTGCACCATCAACTGGGCCAGGGAGGAGAGGAATGTGGCAATGGTCATGACCATCATATCCCTGTTCTTGACATGGGTGAGTTCATGGGCCAGCACCGCCTCCACCTCGCTCTCATTGAGCCGGCTTACGAGACCGGTGGTCACAGCTACCACTGCATTCTTCTGATTTCTTCCCGTGGCGAATGCATTGGGCATGCTCGTCTTGACCACTGCGATCTTGGGCATGGGCAGATCGGCATTCTGACAGAGCCGGCGCACCATATCATGCAGCCTGGGCTCCTCGCTCTCCGAGACAAGCTTTGCCCCCATCCTGGAGAGGATCATCTTGTCGGAGAAAAAATATTGCAGGAACATGAAGCCGCCCATGAACAGGATAACCACGAGCTGGCTGACACCCATGGACAGCAAAACGGCCAGGAAGGCCAGATAAACTGCAGCCAGCAGGAACATGGTCAGCATCATTCTGGCCTCTAGCCCCCGATCAGACTTCCATCTTCTCATATGCTCTTTCACCCTGTAATATCCTTTTTCCACCTGTTTGATCCTTTTTCAACATTGTCCGTTCTGCCAATTCCAAATTCAAAGCACTCATTAGCTTTGCTTTTATATAAACTCGATCTTCTCCTTTTAATGATCTAAAAATAAAAATATTAATTATAATCGAATATATGTGAATTCTCCTTCAAAGCAGCATCTGCTGCTCGCTATACCTCCGGGTAGTTTCTTCTATATAGTGGAAGATGATAGATGAAGTGCTTAATCAAAAGCATTTGCAGATAAGACAAAAGGCGGATGATGGTCATGGCACAAGCAAAGAACGGCGACAAGGTAAAGGTTCATTATAGCGGCAGGCTGAGCACGGGGGTTATCTTTGATACCTCAGAGGGGGCCGAGCCTCTGCAGTTTAAGATCGGCGAGGGGACTCTTATCCAGGGATTTGAGGAGGCAGTGGTGGGAATGTCTCCCGGCGAGTCCAAGACGGTAGAGATCCCTCCCGAGAAGGGCTATGGCCTGTACCGGGAGGATAAGGTCTTCCAGATGGAAAGGAAGGACCTGCCGGAGGATATAGTTCCCGCCGAGGGCATGGCCCTGGAGGTCTGCGCCTCCAATGGGGTCAGTGTCCCGGTTCAGATCACTGATATGGTAGGGGATACCATAACCCTGGATGCCAACCATCCTCTCTGCGAGCAGACATTGATCTTTGATATAAAGCTCCTGGAGATAGTAGAGCCGGGCAAGACGGAAGGCCAGTAGGCGAAGCCTGGGCCCCGCCTTTTGCCCGGGGGGCAGGGGCCGTCTTCAACCTGCTTTATTGCACCGGTCGTATTCGTCGCAGGGATGATCGCAGCATCCATCGGTGCACATGTAATCGCATCCCTGTGCTGGGCAATCAAAGCAGAGGCAGAAGTACTCCCTTGAGAGCCTCATGGAATTTATGGCCTCAAGAAGCATCGGAGCTTCCGCTTCAAAGCTTCCCGCCGGGGCAAAGATGCCGAACAGAAGCTCCACGGTGGTTCCATAGCCAAACAGCTCTCTTGTGGCCACAGTAAATGATCCCTCGGCAGGGATGCCATCAACCTCAAAGGAGCATCTCATGGATCTGGCTGAGCCCAGAGCACCAGCCCAGGAGGCATAGGCATCTGCTATCTTTTGATCGTCTTCATAGGCGATTATCTTCATATTGGTGACCTGATCGCCGGCCCGGCTGAAATCATCGGGCATATAATGCTCCACATATGTCTCCGGCGTGGTGTATGAGGGAAGGATGTCAAATCCCTGGTGCAGATGGTTCAAGGCCATCAATCCTCGGGCAGGATTCTCGGAATCCACTGCGGTCATGCCGCTACATCCCACACCGGTGATCTCCCAGTTATCCGGAACAGAGATTGTGAAATACATTTGCGATGACGACGGCCCGGCAAATAGCATCCCCGCCAGGAACATCATCGCCCAGAATAATCTGCTTCTCATGGGCCATTCCTCCCTGGTTGCTATTGTGCATATATAATAAGAGCATTTCCATTAACTCAAGGATGCTGGCTCTTCTGCCCTGGCTTGACTCTCAGCTTAAAGGCTCTCTTTTTCTTCTTCTACCAGCCCCAGCACATTGAGCAGGCCCAGCAGATTCTCCCGGGAGAGAGAGCCATCGGATACCTTCTTCAGGACATCCTTGGCATTGAAGGCCACTCCCAGGCCGGCATTTCTGATCATGAGGCAGTCGTTGGCCCCGTCGCCCACGGCCACAATGCTCTCCGGGCTTATGTTCTCCAGATCGGCCAGCTTGTAGATGATGCGCCCTTTGGCCTCGGCATCTATGATATCTCCCTTGATCTCGCCGGTGAGAACTCCATCCCTGATCTCCAGCTCATTGGCAAAGGCATAGTCGAATCCCAGCCGCTGCTTTAGAACATCGGTGAAATAAGTAAAGCCGCCGCTGATGAGAGCAATCTTGTAGCCTACCTGCTTGAGATGATGCAGCAGCTCCTCCGAGCCGGGCGTGAGCTGCAGGTCAGCTGCGATCTCCTGCAGGGTGCTCTCCGGCATTCCCTGGAGCAGGCGGACCCTCTGGCGCAGCGACTCCTTGAAGTCCATCTCCCCGTTCATGGCTTTCTCGGTTATGGCCCTGACCTGCTCGTCCACTCCGGCAAAGCCAGCCAGCCGGTTGATGATCTCAAAGTCGACTATGGTCATGTCCATATCGAAGACGATGAGCCGCTTCTCCTTCCTGGAGCGGCCCAGCTCCTGAACCACCACATCCAGCCCCAGCCGCTCGCACTCCTTCTTCAACCTAGCCTTGCAATCCTCTTCATCGCAGTCGGCAAAATCCATGAGAAACTCTATGGAGATGAGATCACCCCTGGCGGTGACCGAAGCCCTCTCGATATTGATCTTATTGGCGGCAGCAATCTCGGCCACATCCCGTATGATCCCCGCCCTATCTCTGGCCAGTATGGTTACCACATTCAGGCTCTTGCTGGACCGGCGCCGGCCTCTGTGCCGGTCCAGGGGCAGAAAGCTGGATAATATGCCTTTATTCCGGGATAGGTCCTCAAGCCAGCTCTTCATCTGATCAATTGAGATCTCGGCAGAGGCAAAATCTGCAACCACAGACATCACGAATACGCCCTGCATCACCTTCTGGTCCATATCCACGATATTGACATTGCGGTGGGCGGGCTGCTCAAGAATATCGCGAATGATTCCCGGCTCGTCCCGGCCCAGAAAGGATATGACCCAGAGATCCTCTTTCACTTCTCCCTCCTCCATCTCTGCAGTTGCATCTGCAACTGCCTGGCCATCCATGCCTAAATACTTTTTCCGCCACAAAACTGAGCGGCTCAAAGCAAAGATTAACTCTCGCCTGAGACAACAGCATCTCATGTATCAATCGCAGATGCTCATCGATGGGCGGGATCTGCCCCTGGAGGAGGGAAGCGGCAGGACGGCGGTTATCTACAATCCAGCCAGCCAGGAGGTTGTGGCAGAGGTGGCTGTGGGCAGGCGCCAGGAGGCCCGGCTGGCCCTCCAGGCAGCCAGTAGAGCCTTTCCCATCTGGTCCGGATCATCCAGCCAGAAGAGGGCGGACATACTGCATGATGCCGCAGCCAGGGTAAGGGAGCGGGCGGAGGAGATCGCCAGGCTTCTAACTCTGGAGCAGGGCAAGCCCCTCAAGTACGCCAGAACCGAGGTCCTCTCCTCGGCTGATGTGCTGGACTACTATGCCGAGGAGGGAAAGAGAAGCTATGGGCAATGGCTGGCGGGTCCGAGAAGCCGGAGCATAATCCTGCGCCAGCCCATAGGCGTTGCCGCCCTCATCACCCCCTGGAACTATCCCGTGGACCTTTTAGCCTGGAAGGTGGCTCCCTGCCTGGCGGCAGGCTGCACCTTTGTGGCCAAGCCCCCCAGCCTGGCCCCTCTGGCAGCCACAGAGTTCGTCCGGGCGGTATGCAGTGCCGGCCTTCCTGCCGGAGCGGCCAATGTGGTGCACGGTCCGGGAGGGGAGGTGGGGGCAGAGCTGGTGGAAAACCCCATCAGCCGGAAGATCGCCTTTACCGGAGAGACGGCTACAGGAAGGTCGATCATGGCCGCCGCCGCCGCCCACATCAAGAGGGTCTCCCTGGAGCTGGGGGGCCAGTCGCCCTTCATCGTCTGCGCCGATGCGGACATAAAGGCTGCTGCAGCATCCGCAGCCCAGAGGGCTTTTTCCAATATGGGCCAGATCTGCATCAGCGTCAACCGCATTTACATAGCAGAGGAGGTGGCCGAGGCCTTCACCAGCGAGCTGGTGGCAGCGGCAGAGAATTTCAAGATCGGCAACGGCCTGGACCCGGATGTGGATCTGGGTCCCATGTTCAGCCGGCAGCAGAGGGATAAGACCAGGGAGCATGTGGCCGATGCCTTAGAAAAGGGAGCAGAGCTGCTCTGCGGCGGCAGGGAGCCGGAGGGCCAGGCCTATGAAAGAGGCTACTTTTTCCAGCCCACGGTGCTCGGCCAGGCAAACCATAAGATGAGGGTGATGCAGGAGGAGACATTCGGGCCGGTGGCGCCGCTGATGAAATTCAAGAGCATGGAGGAGGCCATATCCCTGGCCAACGACAGCCCCTACGGCCTGGCCGCCTATCTCTTCACCAGCGACCTCAAGACCGCCATTCGGGCAGCAGAGGGGCTGGAGGCGGGGGGAATCGGGGTCAATGTCAACAATGTGGTGGACCTGCAGGCGCCCTTCGGAGGCTGGAAGGAGAGTGGTCTCGGCCGGGAGCTGGGCCGCTGGGGCCTGGAAGCTTATATGGAGACAAAGCACATACGACTAGGGATGTGAATGGAGATGTCCGAATTGAAGATGGAAGAGGCACAGATCAAGGTCCTGGGCATGGCCTGCGCCGGGTGCAAGGCGGCAGTGGAGAAGGCTTTGCAGAGCCTGGAAGGAGTGTCATCGGCCCGGGTGGATCTGGCGGCAAAGACGGCTTATGTGACATACGACGCCGGCAAGCTGACTGGGAAGGACCTGCAAGAGGCAGTCCAGAAGGCGGGATATAGGGTCGGCTAGATCTGCTCGGAGAAGCGGAAGAGTGGCAGAGCTTATGGCTGAGAAGAAAGGAAGCGCGAGAGAGGCTATTGAGGAGAGCTTTTTCACCACTCCCTCCTTTCAGGCCTTGACCATTGGCCTGCCCTTCTCTGCCTTCAAGATGCTCTTCGGCCTGCTGTGCTGGCGGGCCGGCGGGGCCCAGGCCTCTGCCATCCTATCTGCTTTTGGCGGGCTGGTCATAGCCTGGGCCCTTATAGATCTATTTATGAATCTAGCCCGGATCGCCTTCCATCTGGCCGGCCGGGCCTCGCCCATCGAATACTGCATTGTAGCCCAGGCGGGAAGGCTCATCGGGCGGCCCAGGCTCTTTCTGGCCGTCGACACCCTGGCCTCGTTCTCAATCATAAGCATCGTTCTCTGGTCCGGCTGGATATCCCATCTCAGCCGGATGGAGTCCAGGATCTGGATTGCGGCCACCATCCTCAACCTGATCAGCGTCGCCTTTGTCAATATCTGGATGGAGCTGAGAAGAGGATGGTGAATAGAAAGGTGAAACCTATTAAAGAGAGCAGGTCTCAGATCGGAGATGGCTATAAGTTGCAGATGGAGTCGGACTTGTTATGACCAACCTGAGACTGCTGTCCTGGAATGTCAATGGCCTGAGGGCCATTCTCAAGAAAGGCTTTGCTGATTGGATGATGAAAGACGGCCCGGATATTCTCTGCCTCCAGGAGACCAAGGTGGGCGAGGATCAGCTGCCGGAGCAGGTGAAAAGCCTGCCCGGATACCATTCCTACTTCGCCTCAGGAGCCCGGAAAGGCCGGGACGGAGTGGCCCTTTTCAGCAAAATCCCGCCCCTTGCGGTGAAAAGCAGCCTGGAGATAGCGGGACTGGATGATGAGAGGCGGGCCATTGTCGCCGACTTCGGCCATTTTCTGCTCTACAATGTCTACTTTCCCAACGGTAAAGCGTCCCCAGAGCGGCTGGCCTATAAGCTCCACTTCTATGATCTCTTCTTAGAGCACATAGACCGGCTCAGCCGCCAGGGAAAGAGGATTGTGGTCTGCGGCGACCTAAACACCGCCCATAAGGAGATAGACCTGGCCCGGCCCAAGGCCAATGAGAAGATATCCGGATTTCTGCCTGAGGAGAGGGCCTGGATGGACCGGCTGGTGGAGAGAGGCTTTGTGGACAGCTTTCGCATCTTTCACCCTGAGCCGGACAACTATTCCTGGTGGGATCTGAAATCCCGGGCCAGGGAGAGGAATGTGGGCTGGAGAATAGACTACTTCTTTGTCAGCCAGAATCTGGTGCCATCGCTCCAGTCGGCCTTCATACTCAAGGAGGTCATGGGAGCGGATCACTGTCCTGTGGGCATAGAGCTGAAGCTGGATTGAGGCCGGCTGCAAGACAGCGCGCCCCTCAGGAAAAAGGTTTTATCGCCAGGAGTTGATGATGCTCTATCTCAGTTACGGGCAGGAGTTCTAGAATTTGAGGCTGGCCTGGCCGGTGCCCCGGCACCTTATAGTCCCTCTATTGATCTCGATTTCAGCTTTGGCCATGATCCATCTCTCTTCTCCCTCCCTGAGGGCAATCCTCTCCCCTATTTCCCTGATCCTGGTCTTCCTGGTGCCAGGGTATCTTGCCCTGATCTGGGCCTATCCTGCCAAGGGCGATCTCAGCCGACGGGGGAGGGGAGTGCTGAGCCTTGCCGCATCCGTCCTTCTGGCCGGGCTGCTGGGACTGCTCCTCTACTCCACGCCAAGAGGACTGCAGAGCGCCTCCCTGGCTACTCTGCTCGCTTTAGCCTCCCTGTTTCTTTTTGCCATGGCCTACCTGCGCTGGTCCGATCTGCCCCGCAACAGGAGATTCTTTCTCTGGCCCAGAAGCGGACTGAGGCCGGGGCCCAATGCGGCTTATCAGGGCAGCATCGTCGGCCGCCGGACCGCCTATGCCGCTGCTTTTCTGGCCGTCCTTTTCATTGCCGCTTTGGCCCTTTCCTTCGGGCCGGAGCATATCTCCTGGGGGGCGATATCCTCCCGCTTTCATGAGCCGTTGCCGGATCTTGAGGTTGGCGGAATGGACCAGCCGCTCTTCACCCTCACCAAAGACGAACGCTCCCAGGTCGATACGGCGGCCAATGCCTCCCCATCAATGGAAGTTCAGAGCGCTGCCTCCCTCCTGAACCGCTCCGGGAGCCTGCATGCCCTGGCCACCAACTCATCAGTTTCATCTTCCCCGGACAATGCCTCCCTGAATACATCCAATACCAGCAGAGAGATATCCTCTTTTGGTGGTGGGGGAAGCAGCGCAGGCGTCAGCAGCAGCAAAGCTGCCAGCAGCAAGTCCCAGAGCAAGAAAGAATCTTCGCCCCCAGCCAAAGAGGCCCAGGAGACGGAGACTGCCCCTCCAAAAGCTGTCGAGAATGACCTTTCAGAGGCTGTCAATGCATCAGATCAGAGCTCTGCAGATAGCCCTGAAAATCAGAACGGAGAATTAACATCACCTTTAGCGCCGGATGATCCGCAGGAAGAAATAGATGCTTTAGCGTCGGGCGCCGCATCTTCCGGCAATCAGAGCCCGAAGGCAGTTCAGACGGAAAAACCAGCCTCCTATTCCAATATGAGTGCACCGGATGCGCCGCCACAGACCATTGATGCGTACTCTTCATCTGACCCCGGGCCGTCTTCTATTTCGCTGGCTGCAGCCGCGGCATCATCGCAGCAGGAGGGCCCGTCAGCTCTACCTCCGGATGATGAAGAGCATGAGACGATAATAGCCGGCTCAGACGAGCCCTTCGGAGAAGGGGATACTATCCCGGATGATACCGGAGCCTATGCCGGTGATGCCAATCTTCCTCCCGTTCTGGAGTCCCTCACTCCGGACCGGCCCAGCCCCCAGCCGCCCGGGACGGCGATATTCTGGAGGGCAAAGGCCACTGATTATGAAGAGGACAAGATCCTCTACAAATTCCTGGTCGACGGCCGGGAAGCGAACAAATGGTCCCGAATCGGAAGCTGGAGCTGGCTTACCTCCGGTCTCTCCCCCGGCGATTATGAGATCAGCGCTTTGGTCCGGGACGGAAATCATGCCTCTGAGAGCTCATTTGACCATATGATCAACGTCAGCTTTGCTCTGGCTCCTCTCAATCGGCCTCCTGCTATAGAGGAGTTGATCTCAGAGCGCAGCAGCCCCGTGCAGCTGGGAGAGAGCATAACCTGGAGAGCCAAGGCTGTCGATCCGGACAACGATACGATATATTACCGGTTCTTGAAAGATGGCCAGGAGGCAAGGGGCTGGGATACCTCCCCCACCTGGATCTGGAATACCACCTCGGAGAATGCAGGCCGGTATGTGATCTCGGTTCAGGCTAAAAACGACGGGCAAGCCTCCCAGGAGTCATTTGACAGCTCCATGGAGAGTAGATTCGAGCTCATCCCGTCCAATGGCCCTCCGGAGATATCTGGGCTTCAGGCAGACCGGCCCAGTCCTCAGCCCCAGGGATCGGCAGTGATCTGGACCGCTGATGCTTTGGACCGGGAGGGCGATGCCATATACTACCGATTCCTTATAGACGGCCAGCCGGAGGGTGAATGGTCCACCTCCAACTCCTGGACCTGGAACACCTCCTCTGCCCCGCCTGGAATTCATTCCATCGCCGTTCAGGCCAGAGACGGAGAGCATGCCTCCGTCAGCTCTTTCGACAGCTACAAGGAGGCTGAATTCGAGATCTCTCCTGCCAATCAGCCGCCCATTCTGGCATCGCTTCAGCCCGATGTCGCCAGCCCCCAGGCCCAGGGGGCCGCTGTTAACTGGACCGCGGGGGCAGCAGACCGGGAGGGCGACCATATCTTCTACAAATTCCTGCTCAACGGGCGGGATATGACCGGCTGGTCGCCGTCGTCCACCTGGATGTGGTCCACTGCCGGCCTGGGCCAGGGAGACTATAGGGTCAGGGTGATGGTCCGGGACGGAATGCATGCCCCGGAGGGCTCTTTCGACGACTACATGGATAGCTCATTTTCCCTCATCTCCGAGATCGACCTGCAGATTGAGAGACTGCAGAGAAGATAGAAATCAAATGGAAAAAGGGGCTCGATTTCGGCCCGATCCGCCTCCAGCAAATCGGATGTAACAGGATCTCAGCCTATCTCCGGCAGAGCCTGATGTGGAGCCGATCGGAGTAGTTTATTCCCAGGCTTATAGCCAGATCCCAGGCCTCTCTCGCCCCTTGCATCTGCTTTTCCGCTCCATAGGCCATGATCCAGACCCTCTCTTTATCCAGAGCGGGGAGCAGAGGCAGAAGAAGTTCCGGTGTCCAGCACCAGGGCTCTTTTCCCAGAACGAACTTGAGATGGACATTCTCTTCTCCCTTCCAGTAATCCAGATGGAAATTCGATCCTCTCTTGGGGCTGATCACAGCATAGTGAATCAGACCGAGAGTCCTTTTGGGCATGGGATTGGTGCCATTGCTCTCAATGTGGATCTCCTTTCCGCTGTCGTGCAGCATCTCGATCAGCTGACACAGCCGCTCCATCTGCATGGTGGGCTCCCCGCCGGTGATCACCACTCTCTCCCCCTTAATTCTGCCTGCCAGATCGGCAAGGGATATTCTAAAGGATGATCTTTTGTCCGTGTCGCATCCCTGGCAGGAGAGATTGCATCCTGCCAAACGAACGAAGGTGCAGGGCCGTCCCATTGCCGGGCCCTCGCCCTGGATGGACTGGAAAATCTCTATCAGTTGCATCAGGAACGGATATATCTCCCTGAGTGATAAAGGCTGCTCCTATCCTTCCAGTAATAATAATATTTAAATTATATTCTGATAACTAAAATATGTTATGTATGTAACTTAATTATAGTATTATCTGAATTTAATATTAGAAAAAATTAAATATTGGCAATGTAAAGCATAAAGCAATATTTGGGGTGGCAAGGCAATGAACAAGGGGGTCAGAGGATCGGCAGATAGATCTCAGATCATGAGGGTCTCTTTTATCTTCCTTTGCATGATCTTGAGCATATCTCTCTCTCATGCTTCAGCAGCATCTGGTGCCATCAATGATTACAGAGATCTCCAGTCAGACTTTCTGAAATTCAAAGATAATTTTTCCGAGGTGCCTCCTGACCCTATATTCTTCTCTGCCAAGGTCAATGCTGCAATCCTCTTCCCGGAAATATATAAGCCGCCGATCAATGAGGAGATCGTGTTGTCCGGAGCAGATGCAAGAGAGCAGGTGAATGATATCTTATCCTTGAATTCCGTAGAAGAGAGGACCGTAAAGCATGGGGATGTTCAGACAAGCTCCGATCGTGACAACTCCATGGACATTGAGATCTCCGGCGTCGAGGAGGAGAATAGCAGCCATACGGATTTGCCGGAGGACTTTGAAGAAATCCTGGAAGAGGAGGTTGATGCTGCTATCTCATTGGGCATGGATAACGGGCAACGCAATATATCCGGTCCCGCCTTCATTCAAAGCAATAATTTGAATATTCTGGTTAGTGATATCTCGGTCACTGCCATCAACACAATGGATGGCGGCACAGCCACGGCAATTTCGAACATCATTATAGAGCCTGTGCAGATCATAAATCCCTCCCAGGTGAGCGAAAAGCTGAGATGATCAAATAAAATAGTCTGCATCAGCCCTGAAATTGCCTGGAATGGCTTTTAAGTGCCATTGGATCCAAGCTTCCTTAACTCATGGCTTTCCGGGCCAGTGTCTTAATTATTTTTTAAAAGTATTTATGTTCGGCTCTTCTGCTCCTCCCTCCCGCGGTCAGAATAATTGCAGGCTCCACCGAGCTGACTGTCGCGACTGGCAGGGATAATTATAAATAGAATACATCAATTAGAATAGCTCAGTTAGCAATAGAAAGGGGGATTAAACTATTAGAAAGATCAAAATTGTGCTAGCTCTGGCCGTATTGGCATTTTCTGTTGTGGCCAGCTGTTTGGCAACGATGGATGGCTCAGACGTCCTGGGAAGATATGGGGGAATCTTTGAGACCGATGAATCGGCCTTTCAGTTCCCGGCATCTCAAGACACAAATATCGATTCGCTTCGTATAGGAAATGAGAAGGCAATGGCCTTCAACAATATCTGGCAGAAGATCGGGCTGGCATCTGCCGCCAACAACCTGGAGATCAAGAAGAATCAGGATTCGGGAAATTGCGAATGCTGCCAGAGATCACTCGATAACGACTCTCCGAACATCGACTGTCGCATGGCCAATCATACTCCCTGCAAGGACTGCTGCACCAAGGTGAATACAGATCAGATCAGCGCGGGCAATAGAGAGGCATTCGCTTTCGGATACTCGAATGCGGCGAACTATGTCAAGATTGTGACCAACCAGCGGTAGTCTGAGCTAAATCTACTTTTTTGATTAGGATGCATCTCAGCTCTGGATCCTTCTTCAGGACTTAGCATATGCTCAGCTCCCGAAAAGCATAAATTGGCTCCGGAAAGCGAGGAACCTATAAATAGGGATATGCGATCCCTTGCATTGGGGGGGTGTTTAGATGATATCCGATCTTCTTCTGGCGCTGGTGGTCTATATTGTGACCGTCCTCTCCGGAATGCCTTTTGCTCTTTCAGCAGAAAGGCGCACTCTCACCAGAATTGCATTCTCTTTCGCCCTGGGATATGTGCTGCTGTCCCTGGCGGGAATACTGGGAGCGCTGCTGGGGATTGATCCGATTTTGCCCCAGATGCTCGCTGTTCTGGCAGGAGTGCTTTTATGCTCGAGGCTGTACCTTCTCCACCGAGCCGAATTGCATGATGCCATCTCTCTTGATTTTGATAGAACCGACTGGATCGTCCTCGGCTCCTGGGCTCTTTATCTGGTCATGGGCATCTTTTTCTTCGATCGCTTGATCATGTGGATGGCGGGTGATGCAGTGGCTCATGCGGAGATGCTGCGCATGCTGATCGATGGCCATACTCTTCCGGTTAAGCTCCCCCTGCTCGGAAACTACTGGGAGTACTATCCCAAGGGATTTCACTACTACGCCTATTTGTGGGCTAAAGCATTTCCTCTAATTGATGTCATCCAGACCTTGCCGGTATTGATCACAGCGGCAACCCCTCTGATCTTATACTCCGTCGTGAGGGAGATGAAGCAGGAGGCAGCCTCGGCCTATGCCTTCCTGCTGGCCACCTTTGCCTTTTCCACACATTATAGCTACCTCATCTGGGGGGGCTATCCCTCTGCTGCGGCAGAGATGCTGCTGGTTGCAGCGGTGCTGGCGGCGGTGCTTAAGAATCGCCTTCTTTTTATAGCCCTGGCCCTTGGAGTGCTGCTCTCTCATCCCCGCATTTTGGCCTTGGGCATGGGCATTCTGCTGGCATATTGTCTAACAGAATGGCTGAGAAGGCATCTCACCCTCAGGCATCTGTCAATCCTCGGCGGAGGGCTCCTGGTCCTGGCAGCAGGATGGCTCTGGATGCACAGGCCGGAGTATCTCTTGTCCGTATTCAGCAATCAGGATCTTGCCAGCCAGTTTGTAGCCCGCTGGTATCCGGCCTTCCTTGCCGTCTTCGGTGCAGCAATAGCAATGGTCAGGCAAGAAAGGCTGGATCGTATGGCTCTTGCCTGGACTGGCTCGATGATTCTCATGGTTCTGCTGGCGGACTCTGGATCTCTGAGCTTTCTTGGAACTGCAGACAGGCTGCTTCTCCCACTCTACCTCCCCCTCAGCCTTCTTGCCGCACTTGCATTATGCAGGATGGCTGGGGAAGATGCCCGGATCAGGGCTACATTCTTGCTGATTCTGATCTCAATTGGAGTTGCATCCACCAGCCTTGTCCTCTACAGCTATGCTGGACCCTGGGGTCTGCCGGAGCAGGATTATGATGCCATGATCTGGCTGTCCCAGCAGAACCTCTCCGATCCAGTCTGCATCAATCTGGATCAAACCGGAGCCTGGGTCTATCCATTGACGGGGATCAGGACCTCATGCCCGCGGGTGGCTCCGACGGGATTCAGCTGCGAGCTCTCAAGTAGGATCGGTTGGGATCCTGGCGATCGGGCAGCGATCGATGAGCTGAAGAGCATAGGGCACGAGAATGCTCTTATCTATGTCTCCAGCGTATCCATACTGCGGCCAGGACACATCCCACCGTTTGCAGGTCACGATGCATTTCCTCTGCTCAACCTGAGCTTTTCCCAGGCGGACTACGAACTGCTTTATGACGATGGTGCCAGGATTTATAGAGCTTGGGCTTGAAGGATTTGGCATAGACCATCCCAGATAGCGGTTTTTTTTTTGTCTCTCGAATCGGCAAACCTAATAATAATAATAGATATTTATATTATAAGATATACTTCTTCAAAAGCAGATGCAGAAATTAAACACACAATACGGAGTCCGAAATGGATAAAAAGGCGCTCAAATTCACAATTCTGGCTTTGATCCTGAGCATAGCTTTTATTTCTGCCGGATCAGGCAGCAGATGCGATCTGCATAACCCTATATATATTAATGTTAGCATAGAAAAAGTCCCTCTGGTCAATTAGGATGCAGATCTGATCTGCAATGTGAGCAGCATAGTCGATGCTCCCAATACCACTGCTACCATCTCTCTTCCGGATGGAGTTGAACTGGCGGCGGGAGATCTGACCGGACAGTGGGATCTAAAGGCAAATGAGCCCGTATTTCTCAATGCCACTGTCCGTTTTACCAGGGCAGACGACTATACAATCAAGGCAGCAGCCCGTCGAGTGATAGACGAGAATAATTTCTGGGGAGATGTCGAGTCTCTTTATCTGACCATCGGACAGGAGGTATCCTCCTTCACTCTCTCTCGGCCCTGGGCCGGCTATCCCTCCATTGAGGTGGCGGAGGGTCAGTCTGGATTTGAGGCGGGGGCGGAGGACGGCAGGGCGCTCTCAATCTCTCCTCAGTCTCTGCCGGGGCCGGAAGAGCTTCCCGTGGCGTCGAGAGACCAGAGTCCGGGCCTATATGCCGTCCCTTCCGGAGTTGCTGAAACGCAAGTCGAAGGGGCAGTAACGCCTCTGAAGTCTGGCGATGGCCTTGACAATGCCTCCGCTCCGGCGAGCCCGGGCGCCCTAACCGTGCAGGGCAATTGGGTCTACTGGGGCCAGGACAGCATCTTCAGGGACAACGATGGAGACGAATGGCTGCCCTGCAAGACCATGCTGGTCGAGGTTGTAAGGGCAAGCAATCTCTCTGATGTCCTCGGCGTCGGTCATACCGATTCAAATGGGGCCTTTTCCATAAACATAAACAATGATGGAAGTGCGTTTTATGTCCTTCTATGGACCTACACCTATTACGGCCTCGGCTATGAGCTGAGGGTGGTGGATCCGAGCAACACCGACATAACCGGTCTCGAAGGCGTTTACTATTGGTTTGCCGGCCCATTTACATCACCTGACGGGACGTTCGATATGGGTCCCAGGGCGCCCGATCCATACTATTCCAATTACAGGGCTTGCTGGCTGCACCAGGACTTATGGCGGGCTGACGATTTCCTGTATTATAGGGGGCTTGCCCCCTATCAAGCCACAATTGCCTGGGCTCCGACCATTGCGGCGGGAACCTACTATGAGCATGGAGGACAGATCCACATCAAGGCCGGCATGGAGTATGCCTCCCATGTGGTGATACACGAATACGGCCACAATTACATGTACCGGGAGTATGGGAATTATTTCCCGCCTTTTAACTGCCCTACCCATTGGGTCGAGTGGTGCTACGATAACGGATGCGGCTGGACGGAGGGATGGGCGGATTTCTTCTGCATTGCTGTCAACGACGATCCGGTCTACAAGGATCCCGGATTCTCCTTTGATTTCGAGGCGGGGGATTGGGATACTCCTGATTATTGCGACGGTCTCACCTGCGAGGGAAGAGTTGCCGGCGCACTCTGGGATATATCCGACGCAAGCCCGGACGGCATAGATCTGAGCGCCTACAGCTGGGGATATGAGGAGATATTCAATGTACTGACCAGCGGCACGCAGAATATATTTGCCGATTTTTGGAGCCAGTGGCGGGGCTATGGATATAGCAATGATGCAGCCCACTGCCTGTGGCAGAATACCATCGATCCAGGGATAAATCTGCGCCCCAATGCGCCAGCGAAGCCTACGGGTCCGGGCACGGGGTATACAGGAACATCTTATACCTTCTCCACATCTACCATTGATCCCAAAGACGGAAATAATGTCCGATTCACATTCGACTGGGGCGATGGCACATACACCACCACGGGCTATGTTGCCTCTAATACGACAGCAAGTGCTTCTCATGCCTGGAACAGCGCTGGAACAAAATATATCCGGGCCAATGCAACTGATAGCAGTGGGCTCAGCTCCTATCTCTGGTCCGATCAAATGGCGATCATCGTGAACTCTTCCATTGTTCCTGATAGGATAGCAATCTTCCGAAATGGCATCTGGTATTTTGATCTCAACGGCAACAGAGCCTATGATGCAAGCGACGTATCCTGCTGGTTTGGATCGAGCAACGATCTGCCGGTAACAGGAGATTGGAATGGTGACGGCAGGGATGAGATAGCAATCTTCCGAAATGGCATCTGGTATTTTGACCTCAACGGCAATAGAGCTTATGATGCAAGCGACGTATCCTGCTGGTTTGGATCGAGCGGCGACTTGCCTATAGCTGGAGATTGGAATAACGATACCACAGACGAGATAGCCATCTTCCGAAATGGCATCTGGTATTTTGACCTCAACGGCAATAGAGCTTATGACGCAAGCGACGTATCCTGCTGGTTTGGATCGAGCAACGATCTGCCGGTAACAGGAGATTGGAATGGTGACGGCAAGGATGAGATAGCTATCTTCCGAAATGGCATCTGGTATTTTGACCTCAACGGCAACAGAGCCTATGATGCAAGCGACATATCCTGTTGGTTTGGATCAAGCGGCGACCTGCCTGCAGCTGGAGACTGGAACGGTGACGGCAAGGATGAGATAGCCATCTTCCGAAATGGCATCTGGTATTTTGACCTCAACGGCAACAGAGCTTATGATGCAAGCGACGTATCCTGTTGGTTTGGATCAAGCGGCGACCTGCCTGTAGATGGCAATTGGAGCTAGACTATTTCCAGCAACAGGTTATTTGCATTTATGGCTATAATATGGAGAAAGATGCAGGGTACTCATCTTTCCCTCTTAATTTTTTATTAAAATCCTTGACATAGTTGGAGTTCGAATTGCATCAGGAACAATCTAGTTCGGGCAAATGGCATCTGCTCCTTGGCATATATATTGTAAAAGAGATTAAGCAACATCTAAAATTAGAATTGATGAGATGATCTGATCCTATAGATAACCTTATATAGATATAACTTTGACCAAAGTAATATTGCCAGGAGTTGATCGTATTTGAAAAAAACCATATTCTATGTGTCTATCTTAGTTGCCTTGCTCTTTTGCTCTGTAGCCATCTCCATAGGTTCAGAGAATAAATCTCAATTATGCAGTATATTGTCAAATCAAAGCTTTTTCGAGAAACAAGCAAATCAATCACATCCTATTATGTTCGAGAGACAAGCGCGAAGTCCTCTGCAGGGCTGCACTAGAATTTTCTCATCGAATAAAAGTACTATTGTCACGGCCAATATATGTCCATGCAATCTAAGCGACTTTTTCGATCTAGAGAATTCAAGCCTGTGGCTTAAGTCAGATTGGCAGAATATTGACCCAGTATACCTGAATGCCTGGCTGCCAGATTCTAATCATATTAATATCTCAGATGGAAATCTTTGCTTGACCCTCGATAATGAGCCATGCATTGATGATGTTTCATTGTGCCATGGACAAGATTTTGCCTCAGGACAGTATTTTACAGCATGTGATAACTTTCGGTATGGAAGCCTTTCGGCGAGAATTATGGCAGGGAAGGGCGATGGCGTAATAACCAGCATGTACCTATTCGAGGACGGTGTAGCGGCGGGAGAGCAGGATGAGATAGATATAGAAATCTTCGGCAAGAATTCCATTGCTCCTGGAATATGGGAAATGCAGACCAACTATTTCCGCCAGGGAGACATGGGTGACTGCTGGGAGCCCTATGGAGTACCGGAACCCTGTCATGTGGGGGTAATTCCTCTAAATTTTGATCCAACGCAGACGTATCATAACTATACCATTTCATGGATAGGTGAGGGGGAGACTTGCACCGAGATCAATTGGCATGTAGATGAGAAGCTAAGACGTCATGTATGGCTGGATGAAAATGGATATATTCATTCCACTATATTTGATGAAAGCGGCAATATAATTGAATCGAGCGATATCTACCAGGGAAGCTTGCCAAACTCAGGATGCAGGATCATATTGGGCCTATGGGCTGCACAAAATTGGGATCTGGCAGGCCAATTCAATTACATTTCGCCGATAACTGCCAAATTCGACTGGATGACATTCTATCAGCCCGATTGTGCTTCTGATCAAATAGGCATCTACAGAAATGGCATTTGGTATCTGGACTACAATGGTGATCTTGATTGGGACTCGAGCGACGCTTCCTGCTGGTTCGGATCGAATGGAGACCTGCCTGTGGCTGGAGACTGGAACAGCGACTGCAAAGATGAAATCGCTATCTTCAGAAACGGCATTTGGTACTTCGACCTTAACAGCAACCTAGCTTATGATTCAGGTGATGTTTCGAGCTGGTTTGGATCTAGCGGAGACTTACCTGTAGCTGGAGATTGGAATGGTGAAGGCACAGACGAGATAGCTATATTTAGAAATGGCATTTGGTACTTTGACCTTAATGGTAACCTAGCCTATGACTCCTCCGATGTTTCATGCTGGTTCGGATCGAGCGGAGACCTGCCTGTAGCTGGGGATTGGAACAGGGACGGAAAAGATGAGATCGCCATTTACCGTAATGGAATCTGGTACTTTGACCTGAATGGCAACCTCGCTTATGACTCAGCCGATGCCTCATGCTGGTTTGGATCGAGTGGAGACTTACCTGTAGCTGGAGATTGGAATGGTGAAGGCACAGACGAGATAGCTATATTTAGAAATGGCATCTGGTACTTTGACCTTAATGGTAACCTAGCCTACGACTCCTCCGATGTTTCATGCTGGTTCGGATCGAGCATTGATAAGCCCTTAGCAGGTTATTGGAGCTGATTTAGCTCCATTTATCCCTGTTCTTTGCAGGATTAAAGTAAGTTGCTTTATCTGGCATGATATATCTCGATCTTGGAATAGGTCTAAGTAGATCAATGATTTAATATATTTTTCCAGAAAGCTGCATGGATTCGTGTTACTCTTCTCTTGGGGGCGGGATATATTGGATTAAAGCGAAATAGATCTTTTTCGACTGACAAAAATATTTATATCTCTTGAGGCCTTAAATTTACATAAAGAAAAAATGCTGATTGAATTGCATTGTTGGCCGTTGATTGGATTTGATATAGGTCTCAATGTGGGACTCAATGAAGATCATCTCATAGAGAGATTGCTTTAAAGCTGCAATGCATCAACTCTAGGAGGAGAGAACGATGGGGAAAAATATCAAACTCAAAAGGATAAAATTTGGGTTAAGGTGGAAAAGAGTCGCCATATTTATCCTAATACTTGGTATAGCCTTGGCGAATATTAGCTCTGGAAACTTCCGTCAAGTAGAAGATGTAAGAAGTCCAATTGTTGTTCAATTAAATGTTTCAAAGATTCCAGTAATCGATGAAGAGACGGATATTCTTTTTAGGCTGAGTAGCATATTAGATGCTCCGAATACGACAGCAAGCATTATTCTTCCTGATGGAGTGGAATTGATTAATGGAACTCTTACTGGAAGATGGGATCTTAAAGCAAATGAGCCGGGTTTCTTGAATGCAACAGTCAAGTTCAAGAATCCAGGCGACTATGAAATTAAAGCCGAAGCACATCGGCAGGTGGATGAAGGAACCTCTTGGGGTGACCAGAACGCAATCTATCTAACGATAGGACAAGAGATTTCAATGTACACACCCCCGCCTATCTATGCGAAGCCTATTGCTTTAGATTCCGACAATTTGACAGAAATTCCTGCTATACCCATTAATGTTTCAGAGATGAGGCTGGACCAGTTTAGGAATATTGCTGCACGTAATATATCCAGTATCAAGGTCGAAAATGGGAGCGCAATAGTAACCAGCTCTAATTTTTCAGATTCTTCGGCTTTAGGTTCTCTGACCTTTAGTGGATATTGGGATTATGTCACTGAAATCGGAGATGTCAGAGTCACTCCAAACACTCAGGTTCACGGCAAATATTGGCTGGTTGGAATTTTCGATGCCAATTATACCTACTTAGGTGAAACCTACACTGATGAAAACGGATATTGGACAGTTACGGTAAATAACCCCTATCCGGTAGGTGTTCAGATTGTCTTCTTTGCTTATACCAAATGGGATTATTTCGGTCAGACTGAGATGCGAGTAGTGGCCGATCTAGCTGGCGGCACGACAGGGCTGGACGATGTCTATTATTGGTACTCTGATCCAATTGCTTTTCCGGATGGCAGCTATGATCTGGGCACCATTGTTCTCACTGATACAGAACCGTATCTCAAAGCTTGTTGGCTTCTGGACGATTTGAACCGGGCATTCCTATTCATGCTAAACAATGGAGGCAATGATGGCGGGCCAGCCACGATCTATTGGCACCCCTCTCTAGGAGGAGATTTTTCATATTCTGATGGAACCACGATAACAATGCGCAATGTAGACGCTCCCTCAGCAGACATCTCCATTCACGAGTACGGCCATAACGTCATGTGGAACGCTTATGATAGAGAATGGTGGCCAGATGCAGATTGTCCTTCTCCTCATTATATGGAGACTCTCGAGGACCTTGGATGTGCCTGGACCGAGGGGTGGGCTAATTTTCTCCCGTTAGCAGTAAACGGCAACAGCATATATAGCTGGTCGAAGACATCCTACACGAATCTTGAAACCCAGACATGGGGCACAGCAGGCTGGGACAATGGTCCAGGTGTCGAGGGACGCGTAGCCGGAGCTATGTATGATATCATTGACACGGCTAATGATGGTGCTGACCAATACAGCTTCCCCTTTGCGAATATCGCAAACGTCCTTTATAGCAATCGAAATAACAATTTTGCTGAATTCTGGAATAGCTGGCGGCAGACCCATGGATACTCGGATCTGGCATCTAAGTGCATCTATCAGAATACCATTGATTTTAGGCCTGGGAAAATAGCCATCTTCAGAAATGGCGGCTGGTATTTTGACCTTAACGGCAACCGAGCCTATGACTCTGGCGATGTTTCCTGCTGGTTTGGATCTAGCGGCGACATACCTGTGCCTGGAGACTGGAACAGAGATGGCAGAGGTGAAATAGCCATCTTCAGAAACGGCATATGGTACTTTGATCTAAATGGCAACCGAGCCTATGACTCTGGCGATGTTTCCTGCTGGTTTGGATCGAGCGGCGATTTGCCTGTGGCTGGAGACTGGAACAGCGATGGGAAAGATGAAATAGCCATCTTCAGAAACGGCATATGGTACTTTGATCTAAATGGCAACCGAGCCTATGACTCTGGCGATGTTTCCTGCTGGTTTGGAGCGAGCGGTGATCTGCCTGTGGCTGGAGACTGGAACAACGATGGGAAAGATGAAATTGCCATCTTGAGAAACGGCATATGGTACTTTGATCTAAATGGCAACCGAGCCTATGACTCTGGCGATGTTTCCTGTTGGTTTGGATCGAGCGGCGATCTGCCTGTGGCTGGAGACTGGAACAGCGATGGCAAGGATGAAATTGCCATCTTGAGAAACGGCATATGGTACCTTGATCTAAATGGCAACCGAGCCTATGACTCTGGTGATGTCTCCTGTTGGTTTGGAGCGAGCGGTGATCTGCCTGTGGCTGATTATTGGAACTGATATTTTTATTTTTATTCTTTTTTGGTTCAGTTCAGTCATCTTTAGAATACCTATTTGAGTTATCTTGATTCATGTACTTGGTTGAACCATAATATGCATAATGCATAAAATAGTATATCGACTCTATTAAGCTTAATCTTTCAATATTTCTATATATATTCCATTGCCAACTTGCAGCCTTTATTTTGTTAGATGAAGCCGATTTATCGCGAATTCTGTATTTTGCTAGAGGTACTCTAAGACCTCTTACCAATTTAGACTGTTTCAAAATATCAAGCCAAAGAGCGTAATCCTCATGGCCAATATCCTCGAAATATTTTTTCCCGATTCTAAATGTATCATATATAGCAGTAAGATTGCCAATATGACAAGTCTTTAATAGTTCTCTGTGAGTAGCTATTTCCTTTGTTATAAATACTCCGTTTATACCTCCTTTTTCATCAATTAAATAATAAGATGAATAGCTTAAAACAAGGCCACATTCATTCATAAATTTTATCTGCCTTTCTAGCTTTTCAGGTAACCAAATGTCGTCACTATCTAAAAAAGCTATGTATCTTCCACTTGCAGCATCTATTGCTCGATTTCTGGCAATAGCTATGCTCTCTTTCTTTTTAGATTTTATAAGTTTAATTCTGTTATCTCTATTTGTAAATTCTTCAATTATGCTTACAGAATTATCAATTGAGCAATTATCTATGATTATCAACTCCCAATTTTGATATGTTTGAGCCAAAACAGATTCAATGGATTGAAATAGAAATCTCGAAGAGTTATGACTTGGCATAATTATTGAAACCAACTCACCTTTTAAGGACTGTGTTTTTGGATCATCCAATCTGCAGCTTGATTCACCTTTTTTTTTGCGGGAAGATGTCCTCATATCATCTAGCCTTCTATCCAATAAGCAATATCATATACCATTTACTGTATTTGTGCTTTAAATTTTAATTGGTTATTCGTGAAATCCTCTTAATTCAATTACTGCATCCTCATACATATATAATTTATCGCTAGGAGAGTTCATATCGCTAGCCACAAGTATCGCAGCTAATAGCCAAGGAAATGGTGTATAAGCAAGTGAAAAAGCTCCATACATAATTAATAGAACAAGCCAGGTATGAATCCATGGTTGCAGTTCAGGCCTTTTAAGTTTTTTTAGTGCAACTATAGTGACGTATGCCAATAGAAGTGCCCAAATGATGAATCCAACTAAACCTGTTTCGACTAGAACATCAAGGTAGCTATTGTGGGAATATTCTCCACCAAGTGCTGCTTCTATTCCGCGCAGTCCTATACCGCCAATAGGATTCCATTCTTCATTCATATTTGTGAGAAGCTGACTCCAGGTTTCCCATCGTGGTGTATCAGTCGCTAATTGAATTCTTCTCACATATTGAGATAAATCATAGTCTATTAAAAAGTTTAATATTATAATAAACATCGCTACAATAGATGCTCCTGTTGTAAGACGACTTAAATATTCTTTTGAGCGAGTCTTTAATATTATCATGCTTCCCAGCAAAAATATTGTGGAGATCAGAACAGAGCCAATAAAACCTCTCGACATAGCCATAGCCACTGAAAGACCAATAATTGTAGTTATAATTATATGTTTAATAGATATACTCTTAGTAAAAGATATAAATAAAGGCAATGCAATCCAAAGCGAATAAAAATTGGGATCTCCTGCAAAGCCCATAAGACGGAGGGCACCGCCCTGATCTAGATTATAAGCTATTCCAGGTTTCCAAAGAGAAACAGATAACAAAATTTCTTCATATTTAAACCAGGCTGCAAGATACATTATAACTGCTATTGCTGCGATGAGAAACCCTAATACTAGAAGCTTTCTATTCAATGATTCAAACGAAATCCTATTGCTAAAAAGAGCGCCGATAAAGACAAAGAGAATCAAATTTCGGATCTGCAAAAAAAACATAGTAAGCGCTCTCATTGGCTCTGGTGAGTACAATGTGCATATGCCTAACCACATAGTAAAAATTAAAGCTAGAATTAATGCGGGTCTTAAACTTTTATTAATCCGGATTTTCTTCTGGCTAGCTAATTTGGATAAGAGCCAAAAAGATGCAAGGATTAGAATAGTCCAATCCCAAGGAGCAATTGAAAGGCCATGTAATTCAATGACACCCACCCCATGTATATGTAATGATATGATTAATAAAATCATAGCAAATTCTGCAAATGAAAGCATGTGGCGATGTGGTTCGTATTTTGGGTCCAAATGCGGAATACAGGGCATCAATACCACAGCCTGCCAAAATTCTCTCGAAGATATTCTATAGCCTCAGGTTTCAAGGCATCCCGGCGGATTATTCGAAGCCAAAATAAGCCTTTTATAATTCCCTTGATATAAAATTTAAATGCACCAATTTGTATAGCATCTAAAAGGTATTTTGAAGTCCATATCCCAAGATATAATGGTATAAAGCGAGCAGGAAGGTAACTAAAAGCCAGATAAAAGCGATTTTTAACATGATGAAATAGCTCCTCTCCCATGCAATTTCCTTTTCCAATTACAGATGGCTGTGGCATATGATGAACTAAAACATTAGATTCATAATATATTTCCCAGCCATGTGATATCGCTCGATAACTTAAATCTAATTCTTCCTCACCAAAGAATAGGGCATTATTATATAATCCACATTCTTTAATTACATCTTTGCGGATAGCGTGTGCTGTGCCTAAAAAATATGCTACAAACCGACTTTGCCCTATAAGCTGTGGATTTCTCTTTAAAGTTCCAGTATTAAATGGAACATTGTACTCTCTCTCAGATTCACCATGATTTTGGATTTTAAAAGCAAGAATGCCAACTCTTGGCTGGGCTAAAAAGCTCTCTAATATAATTGTTAGCGAATCTTTCTCATCGAAATAGGCATCATCATCTATAAAAAAATATATATCACCTTTTGCTTTTTCCATTAGGCTATTTCTGCTTCCGCTGACTCCAAGTGGCCTAGGCGAATGAAAAAGCTGAAAACGTGGATCTTTAATGGTTCTAAAAAGCTTTTTATATTCATTTTGATTATCTGAGTCATCAAGGACTAATACTTCGATATCTGAATAATCTTGCAGCACTACGCTTTTAAGGCAACGCTCAAGAGCATTAATTCTGTTCCTTGAGCCGATTAAAATTGAAATTTTCATGCATCAATACCTCTAACAATTTTGTTGAAACTTGTCTTAATATAATTCTTTCTTTTATATATATAATTTTTTATATTAATTAAAAAATCAATAAGATCAAACCGTACTACCGTCGATAAAATTCCTAGGATGCATAAAATTTTATCTCTATTCTGAATGTCATTCTCAAAAATTAATTTTATATATAGTTTTTGTGCGTTATTCCAATCGCAAGCAATAAGCTTTGCTCTAGCTTCAAGATAAAAAGAATAACTATAGGATCCTTCTATCTCTTGTTGCCGAACGATCATTGCATGGTCGAGTAATTGCTGAACTCTCCCAGAAAAAGTTGCCTGAGTTTTATGTGTCCGCCAGAATCCTAGAATGCTATTAGAAAAATGAAAAATTCCCTGATTACTGCCAGCCAGCTTAATCCATGTTGAAATATCAACAAAAATACCAGAGGGAGAGGGTTGGAAGCCGCCAATCTCAATAAGACTCTTTTTTCTGATCATAATCGTGCTAGTAGGTGTAAGTGGATTATCTCTTCTCATGATCCGCAGCATTTCAGAGCCAGAGTAGTCTTGCCTTATATCTGAAATATTAATAGTATGTCTTAAATATAGAGGCACGCCCAATTCGTTGGTGATAAATCCATTCCCCCAAGCAAGAATAACCTCTTGGGACTCAAAAGCAACAATTTCTTTTTCAATTTTATCTGAAGGCCAGAAATCATCACCCTCAAGAATCGCAATAATTTCACCGCGAGATAAACGAAGCCCTTCATTATATATTTTAACTAAATTAGATAGGCCTTTATGATTAACCCTAAAATACCTAATCCTTGGATCATTATAATGTTGTATAATCTCGGGAGTCTTATCAGTTGATTCGTCATCTATTATTATTTGCTCCCAATCATGGAACGATTGCGCTAAGACACTTTCTATGCACTGCGCTATGAATTTCTCATGATTGTATGTTGGAGTGATTATGGAAACGAGTGTCATGGTCACACGCACTCACTACTACAAATCACAATCATTCTATGCATTCGCGGATTCCACCTTTATTTACCTATTTGATTTAATTAACTAATCCCAAGATTCTGCCTTCCTTCGATGATATTCCGAAGCTGGATGTATTTAAACTTGGTTAAGCTACTATTATATTCCTGGTTTTATCAAGGAATTGCTAAGCCTAAGTAATTTTCTTCCAAATCCATAGCCTGCAAATTTTGCCTTTCTCATTAAAGGCATATCGATGCTCTTGGGGATATCTTTGGTTCTTTTTCCTAGTATCATAGAATAAAGCGAAATATCCTCTAATCTTGTTGGTTTCCAATAATCAGGCTTTTTACATTTAAGGAACACTCCTGGAGGTTCGCTATCTTTTATTAAGCTTAATATATTAAAATCAGAGAAAATGTTTTTCATATCATCAAGTTCATACCTCCAAAAGTCGTATGGATATGCATGGAACGGCATGCCTATGGACCTGGTTGTAATGTAGAGGTTGCCCGCAGGTTTCAATACTTCCTTCATATTTCTAATTGCAATTCTCCAATCGCAAATATGCTCCAAAAGCTCAGTTGTAATAACAACATCAAAAGTATTTGGACCAAAGTGGTTTGCTAAATCCTCCACATCCAAAACTAAGTCCACAAATTTGCCAGATTCTATATCTACACCTACGTAATTTTTAGGGCAAAGAAATTTTTCAACCAGCGATCTCACACTTCCATTTACATATTTGCTACCGATTTCAAGAACTCTCTTCCCTTTAAATTCGTCCTCATTAACCTCTTCGATAAAGAACTCAAGCACATTAGCGCTGCACATGAACGTTGTCTCCCTTAGCTAAACTGTAATTGTAAAATCTAATTATAGATCCTTTTATAAAATTTTTATCAATGCTGTCAAATGCAATACGCCATACAATAATGATGTAACCCAATAGAAGCAAGCAAGTTAGCAGCCCGATAGCGCCAATGCTCTCTCCATTATAAATCAAGAAAGCGATACTGGCAATAATTGCACCTGCAGCTATCAATACGCTTCGAATTGTTCCATTTTCTGAGGGGGAATTAATTGATACTCTTGCCACCCTCATACTGAGCAATGTGAATATCGGAATGGTCCATGCCATCCTCAAACACAAGGCCAGTGCGGCGCCATCGATTCCCAATGCATTAATCATTATAAAAGTAAGGCCAGCATATATCGGAAATTCCACCAAATGATATTTAGCTACCAAATCAGGTCGTCCAATTGCCTGTATGAGTGCAAATGGCATGTATCCAATTGCATTTAGCAAAATCCCTATGCAGATAAGCCGAAATACATTGAGACTTTCTTCAGCAAAGTCGTTCCCCAGCCAAATCATTAATATATCTTTACTGAAAATTATTAGTACGACCGCAATAGGCGTCATAATTGTTAAAGTATATTTAATTGATCTCATTAAAATAACGTTTATCTTCTCCCGATCATTACAAGCATCTAGCCTGCTAAAGGCAGGAAATAGGACACATGCAATAGAGCCAGGTAAAATCAGCAGCCTGGTGATAACATCGTAGGGTGCTACATAGTAAGCTACAGCATCCATAGTAAGGAATGCGCCAATAAGAAACCTGTCAAGATAGCTAAAAAAAGGGATAATTAGATTAGATACCATCACCCATCCGCCAAACGAAAAAAGACGAGTGAAATGGGCCTTAGATCCGGAATAATTCATCAATTGTGGAATAAAGCGAAGGTTCATCATAAAGAAGATAATCAATGCTGCGAATCTGGCAATTAGAATTAAGATGACGATGCCAGGCAGGCCGAATCCAAGAGAAATCCCAACTAGTGGAAGGATATATGTTAGGATACTGGTAGGAATCTTCACCAAATTTATATAATCGAATCTTTGAATAGCTTCCAGGACGCCGCTGAAAGAGCTGGATATCAATACTATTGGGATTGCTAGAGCAAGCAGATGGAACGTATCTTTTGCTTCTCCAATATGCTTCAAGGGAATATTAAAAACGCTATCTACCAGCAAATCTGTTATGCTAAATAGAATGAACGCACCAATCAAACTCATTATTGCCTGAGTGGAAACAGAACTCCATATTATCTGGGGAACTTCTGCATCCTCCCCTTTTCCCATCGCCTCAGCCACAAACTTGGTGGTGGCCCTCCCCAGGCCCAAGTCGAATATGGTGAAATAGCCCATGACCACCCAGGCCAGCGAGAGAAGCCCGAACCTCTCTGTTCCCAGCCCCCTGATCACAAATGGCATGGCAATCACCGCTACCATCAGAGGCAGCGCCTGGCCGACAAGGTTCAAGAGCGCATTTCTGGCAATCAGGCTGCCGCTGATCTGGATCCCTTGGTCCTGATTTCGGTCCTCCGTCAGCTCCGGGTTGCTCTTATCGCCAGCCGTCTCCGCTCACCTTTCTGCTGCTGATCCTGCTGCTTCGCCAGATGCGCTCGTCTGAGATTGCCCCGACATCCGATCCCGGCTTTCTGCGTCTGGCAGAGACCTTTGCGCCGGGGATAGGCTCATCCCGAACTCCGCCAGATGGCCCGCATTCCGGCTCCCCCACGATACCGTTCCAGACCGGAGCATGGCGCAAACCATCTTCCCGAGGCGGCTGGCCAGATATGCTTCCCGCTGCATCATTTTTTGAGAGGCTCCATGATCTCACCGATGTGCCGGGCCAGGGAATCCTTCCACTCCGGCATGACATCCAGGCCCTGCGCCCGGAGCATGAGATTGTCAAGGACGCTGTTGGCAGGCCGCCTCGCCGGGCGGGGATAGTCAGAGCTGGCCACAGGCACGACCCTGACCTGCAGCCTGGCCAGGCGGATGATCTCTCTGGCGTAATCATACCAGCTGCATCCTCCCTGCGAGGTGCAGTGGTACAGGCCATAGCTCTTCGTATCCATGAGGAGCTTGATCTGCCTGGCCACATCTCCGGCATAGCTGGGAGTGCCCCATTGATCATTGACCACACTGATCTCCTCCTTCTCCCTGGCTAGGGCCAGAATGCTCTTGGGGAAATTTCGGCCCACTGAGCCATAGAGCCAGGCGGTGCGAAGTATGAAGGTATTAGGGTTCTGCTCCATAACCATCCTCTCCCCCAGGAGCTTCGACCAGCCGTAGATGTTCAGGGGTCGAGGCAGATCGCATTCTATGTACGGAGCATCCTTATTTCCATCAAATACATAATCGGTGCTGACGTGAATCAGCTCCGCTCCGGCCTTATAGGATGCTATGGCTGCATTCCTGGCACCTATGGCATTGTCCAGAAAAGCCCTTTCTCTGCCGCTCTCGCAGCGGTCAACATCGGTATACCCCGCCGCATTAATTATGACATTGGGGCGGAGATGGCAGGCGAATTCGACCACTTGGGATAACTGGGTGATGTCAGCATCGCAGCGCGTTGAGGGTATCAGATCATGCTCCTGCATGATCCTGCATATCTCAGATCCCAGCTGGCCGTTAGAGCCCAGAACCAATACTCGCATATTGCTCTCATGCTCCTGTGCCTGGGAGATGACATCCCCGCCGGGCCGGGCGGCAATCAATTCCCCTCATCGAACCGTACCCCGTCTCTTTCCAAATCTCATCGCTCCGCCGGCCGCCCGCCAAGCCCCTCCTGCAGAAATGCTGCCAGCACCCCGGCCATCAGCCCCAGCATCCCGGCAATTGCCACAATCAGGGCTTTGCGCGGCCATACCGGACTGATGGGCTCTCTGGGCGGCTGGATTACTTCCAGATTTCTTATCAGCAGCAATTGCTTTTGCAACTCCATTCTGCGGTCCAGGAGGGCAGAGCGCTGGCTCTCCTTGCCGTTCAAGATATCCAGAGTACGGGAGAAGCGCATCTCGGCCTGAACTGCCGATGAACCGGTGCTCTCTTCAATCTCCTTCAGCGCCTCTCGGGTTTGATTTATCTCCATATCTATGACCTCAAGTCGCTGCTCTGTGTTTGCCATTTGATCCTCCAGGATCTTTTTCTGCTTATTGTAGCTATTCTCGCTGAGATCAGAATAGCGCTCGATCATAATTTCAACTTGCTTGAGGCCCTCTTTCCTCTTTTCCGTCTCAATTGAGATCTCAATAAGCCTGTCGCTGTCCTTAACCGGCTCTACCTCGACGCTCTCCTTAAAATCCCTGAAATCCCCAGAGCTTCCATTGGGGCTGGTGGCCTCAAAGACCTCCAGCAGGAATTCATCGCTGAGCATGACATTCTTCATCGAGGACTGGCTGGTGTAGGCGGGATCCTCAAAATATCCTATGGCGATGATGGAGGAGACCTTGTAGACCGGAGGCAGGGCGAAGCTTATCACCCCAGCCATTAGTATGGAAAACACAAAGACGCCCATGATCATAAGGCGCCTCTTGCTCAGGACACGAAATATATCGCGCAGATCGATCTCATCTTCCATTATACCGCCTCAGGCTAGTCTCAATTTCAATATATATAAATACATAATCCGGCTATAGCTGCCTCAGTTCCACATAAGAGCAGCACTACATCTCTTTCATAAACCCTGGCCTTATGTCTTTTCAGCACCGCAATAGCCAGGTGGGTGAGGTGAAATAGCCGGGCATAAGGCTTTTCCAGGCTTCCGTCCGGATTTACTCTGGCGAATGCTTCCTTGCCGAATCCTCCCGCCGCCTGCATTGCGAAGTCCAGAGCATAGGGCAGGAAGAGAATGATCGCCATCCTCTCCATGTCTCCCAATATGGCAACGCATGCCACCAGAGCACCCAGGGAGTAGGTCAGGGTGTCTCCAGGAAAGACCTTTGCTGGAAACCAGTTGAAATATAGAAATGCAATCAGAGCGCTGACCATGCAGAAGGCCAGGATCATGGCATTTTGGCTGCCGGAAATAAATGCAAAATAGCCCATTGTGGACAGTATTATAGCTCCCATGCCCGCCTCCAGGCCGTTGTAGCCTGCAACCATATTGTAGACATTGGAGGCTCCGATAATGCCGATAGGGATTATTAAAAGAGGATAGAGGATCCCAAAATCGATGGACCCTATAAGAGGAAGATTCATGGTAGATTGGCCGGCATTGATCACCATTACCGGCAGGGCGGCAAAGAAGGTGAAGATAGGCTTCTGCCACTGTCGCAGCCCCTTCTTCCACCCCAGCAGATCATCCATCATCCCAATGATGCAGGATATAAGCACAGTGCAGAGGACGGCCAGAATCGAGACGTAATTCGATTTCTCCAGGTAAAAGGTGATCAATCCTATGTATACGAGCATGGCTGTCCCAAATCCAAATACAACGCCGATCCCGCCCATCTCTGCGACTTTAGGCAGGCCCGGCTTGTTCATGTCAAAACCCAGAATGCCGATCTCCGGAGCCTTGCGTATCCACTTCCTGGTCGTGAGCCAGGTGGCAAGAAAGCTGATCACTATGCCAATTATTATAACAAGCTCCATACCGCCAAAAGGTATCTATTGAAAACTATATAAGCCTTCCCGAAAAATTAAGTAAAAACAGAGCAAAGCTGCATACCATTATTTTCTGCATCTATCGATTTATTGATCGGGATTCACTTGATGACGACATCTTATTGTCTTATTAAATATTTATCTATTATAATCTTAAAATCTTATATCCTTCTGAGAATTCGCCCTGCAATGCAATCGGTCTATCCTGCATACTTTCAAATATATGCTTTCAATTCTCTTAGCCTGATGATCGATGCCGCCCAGGCCATCCTCCTCGGCACTTTGCAGGGAATCACAGAATGGCTTCCCATAAGCAGCGAGGGCCAGAGCATGCTCTTTATGATCGGCTGGCTGAACATCTCTCCCCAGGAGGCCTTTTCCTGCTCCATCTTTCTTCATCTGGGCACCATGTTTTCAGTATTGATCCGGTTCAAGGATGAATTCATCCATGCTCTGAAGAACACCGGCTCGCAGATGACCAGAATCCTGATCATCTCCACAATCTGCACCGCTATCACCGGCATTCCCCTTTATCTTCTCTTTCGGGAGGGATTTCAAGGAGGCATGCCGGCCACATTGCTTATTGGTGCCCTTCTGATCCTCACCGGACTGCTTCTCAGGCTTAAAGGATCAGGTGCCCGCAGTATCCAGGATATGAATGCCTTGGATATGGTCATTTTGGGTCTTGCCCAGGGATTCTCCATTCTGCCAGGCGTCTCAAGATCCGGGACCACATTAACTGTCCTCTTGATGAGAAACCTTAAACAGGATGACTCTCTGGCCATATCCTTTATGATCAGCGTGCCGGCGGTGATGGGAGCATTGATTCTGGATCATTCCCTGGGGCAGATGTCCCTTGCATCTGCTTTTCTGGCTCTGCTGGCCTCCTTTGGGGCCGGGTATCTCACCATGGACCTGCTGATAGCATATGCAAAAAAGGTCAACTTCTCCGGATTCTGCATCACCATGGGGCTATTAACTCTTTTTCTGGCATACATCTTTAAAGCCGCAGGGTGAGAGTGGGGAAAACTAAATCCCCGCCCCCTTCTGCCAGAATTGCAGGGCCAGGCTCTCGGGAATGCTGACCCGATCAAAGGTGACCGTCTCCCCGGCCCGGATATCCTCCTTCAGCCTGGCGTTCTGGAGCAGGCCGATGGGAATATGATCCGGCTGATCTCTGATGTTCACCGCCTCTCCCCGCAGCTCGAAGCTGCCTATGGCCTTCTTTATCCGATGTCCGGCTAAAAGGTCCCTCTTGGCTATTGCTGCCACGCTGATCCGGGGCTGCAGGGAGTTGTTGATGAGCACCTCTCCGCCTCCAAGCACCCTGTCGATGGTCTTCATGGCCTCGAAGTGGCAGAGGTGGTAGTTGCGCACGAAGGTGTAGTAGGGCCCCTCTCCCATCTTGTAGTATCTCAGGTACACCTTATGGCAGGGATCACACTCGGCAGTGACAAAGACGCCGGGAGGAATCTTGGCCGAGAGGAGATAGTCGGAGACGGTCGTGCCCATGGCCTTGGCTTTCTCCGCCAGCTCAATGCCGCCCTCATGCACGCTGTCCCTGGCCAGGCCGCACAACCCCGGCCTGATAATAGCTGCTCCCAGGCCGTTGGCCACCAGTGCCTGCTCGATCTGAACCTTGGTCCCATCGGTGAATGAGGTGATGTTCTCAACGCTGTTTCCAGACTTTGCAGCCCAGAACTGCATCTCCTCCAATGTGGGATTGCGGTTGAGAAAGTTCTTCAGGTTGCCGTAAACCAGGGGTGACAGGCCCATTTGCAGCACCTCCTCTCTCAATGCGGCGAGGCAGCCTGGCTGGTCTCCCTCCGCCTCGGTTATAAAGCCCTTCCTGGCCAGACAGGAGCCGGTGGTGATCTGCAGTTCGGCATTCATGGTGATCACAGGAATGGACCTCTCCAGAGCCATCTCCAGAACGGCGGTGGAGCTGAAGATGTCTCCGCTGGCCTCCAGTATCAGGTCTGCATCCTGCAGCATCTCTTCATAAGAGTTGGTGAGAAGATCGGGCCGGGGAAAGTCCTGGCGCTCCTCAATGCGCGACCGGGTCAGGATCCTGTGAATCTGCAGGTCATGCCTCGGCTCGATGAGCATTACCAGGCCCTTGGATATGAATCCTGAGCCGATCAGGCCGATCCTTTTTTGCTCTTTGCTTTCGGTCTCTTCCAGAGGCAGGGGCATCATTCTCTCCATATCAGGATCTGTCTCTTTTCTGCTCGATTAAATAGCTTCGCAGCGGGCATCATGAGGTGATAGAAAATCGAGCATACATTCTTGCTCGTCTTCATCCTGTCTGCCGGATTTATTCTTTTAAAATGGTCGACCCTAAATGCCAGTCAGCTGGGCTTTAGATGGATCCTGGTCTTGGGCTCGGCTCTGGCCTCTGCCTGATGTTCATCCGTCCATTCGGCCTTTTTAATGGAGAATCGGCCAAAGTCTCCCTCCTGGAGGTCGTAGCGCAGTCCTTTTACCTCGGAGACTATCTCCTTCCTGGCTGCATCGATCTTGTAGGCGATCTTCTCCTGGCCGGTGATGATCTGATCCAGCTTGCTTTCCATGCTCTCCAGCTTGCCCTCCACGCTGACAAGACGGGTGTTGGTCTCCCTGAATCCATGCTTGACTATCACTATCAGCTCTTTGAGAAAGACCGTAGCCGTATCCAGGCGGGAGTCCGTCTCCCTCTCGCCGCTGATCTTATAGAAGCCATCCCAGGCCCCTTTGGGGGGGCTGAGGTGCACCTGGATATCCTCTACCCGGATGAGTGGATCCTTTATGCGTATGGCCCGGCAGAACCTCTCCAGGTCTGCCTTCTCCCCCTCCGCCAGCACATAGACCCGTCCATCCTCCAGGTTTCTGACACAACCCTTGAGATCCAGGGTCCTGGCCATGGTCACAACCCGGGATCGGTAGCCCACATGCTGAACCTTGCCCGATACTATTGCCCTTAGCTGGAGCATTCCTCCTCTTCTGCGCCTTTATTTTATTTATATCATGCGGAGATAGATGGCGAGGCCCAGCAGGATGGTGGGCAGGCCTATTATGAACCAGACCATGCGGTTGCTCTCGAATATCTTCTTGCCGTCCAGCGGCCCGAAGGGCAGCAGGTTGAAGGCGGCCAGGGTGAGATTGATTATCAGCCCGAAGTTGGCCGCCCGGGCGGCTATCCCCTGGGGAGGGCTTATGAGCAGCAAGGCGAAGAATGCGGCGGATAGAAGGATGTTGGTCAGGGGCCCGGCCAGTGATATCCAGAGTGATTGGTTCTTGAGCTGAGCTGCCAGCTGCGCCTGGCTCCAGGGCTCCCGTCCGTAAAACTCTTCCGGCAGCCTGGGCATGTGGATCATCACTGCACCGGGGGCGGCAAAGATGAACCCGGCAAAGGAGAGGACCACAGCCAGCAAGAGGCCGGTCATGTTGGCCCGGTACTCCGCCAGGTAGCCGAAGTAGAGGGCGGTAAACTTATGGGCCATCTCGTGCAAAATGAATCCTGTTCCCACGCCCAGGGCGACTATGAGGAGCATCTCCAGGCCGGGAATCTTCCTTCCCCCGATTAAGATGGAGAAGGCAATTACCAGGGCGGCCAGAGATAGGAGAAGATCCTTCAGCTCCCTCGGGCTGATGTAGCCTGCTATGCTCATGCCATAGGCTCAGCGGCTTGACTATATCTCTTTGTTGATGAGCGATATGATCGGTCTAAGGCTAACCTGAGGCTACATCCCTCTCCTTCCGCCTCACAAATGCCTCGTATCCTCTCCGGGAGAGCTGATCTGCCTCCTGATTCTCCTCTCTAGGCAGCCAAGAGAAGCTTACATCTTTGCCCTGCAACAGGCTCTTGATCTCCGGCACATACTTTTTGGAGGTTGGAGATGTGACCCGGTACTCGCCTCTCATCTGCTTGATCACCAGCTCCGAGTCGCCCTTGATGACTATCTTCTCCTCTATCTCCTCATCGACTAGCCACCTGGCCGCAGCCAGGAGGGCCTCGTACTCCGCCACATTGTTGGTCATGCCCCGACCCTGGCCCACCGCCCCGAAGCCCTGCCAGATGGGCTTGCCGTCCCGGTAGATCGCATATCCATAAGCGGCTACGCCGCCCGGATTTTTGGGGTAGCACAGTCCATCGAAGTAAACAGTGATCATGATATCCTTATCATCCATTTTAGGATAGCATCCCTATAAAAGCTGCATCGTCCTCTCTCTGCGTTCCCCCAAGCGGGCTCGATGCATTTATAGCCGAGCTGCGAATAAGCCTTCATTCAATAGCAGAAGCCGGGTGGCAAGTGAGGTCAAGCGGAGCATGAGGGTTGCAGTTATTGGTGGGGGCATAGCCGGTGCGGAGCTGGTCAGAGTGGCCTCGCCCTGTCCCCTGGATTTTGTATTGATTGAGCCGAAAAAGCAGGTGGAGATGCAGGCTTTATATCCGGAGTACCTGGGGGGCATAGCCCGTCTGCAGGATCTGGCCGCTCCCCTGAAGCCCTTCTGTGAAAGAGTGGGCGCCACCCACATCCAGGAGAAGGCGCTTTCCATCGAGGGCAGCAGCGTAGTCTGCGAGAAGAGCCAGGTGGACTTCGACTACTGCGTGGTGGCCACGGGGGCAGCTCAGAACTACTTCGGCATCCAAGGGGTGGAGAACACCTTCTCCATCAACACATTGGAGGAGACCAAGAGGGCGCGCCGCTTTGTGGAGGACAACTATCCAGAGAGGATCATGATCATGGGATCGGGCCTGACCGGAGTGGAGTCGGCCTCCATTTTGGCGGAGAGCCTGGATGCCAGCATCTACATCATCGAGGCCAGGGACAGAGTCCTGCCCCAGTTCTCGCCTCAGACATCGGCCCTGGTGGAAAAAGCCCTCTCCAAGAAGGGGGTGAACATCCTCACCTCCACCCAAGTGGCAGAGGTCAAGGAGGACTGCATCATGTTCACGGACAACACCTGTCTGGACTGCGACATGGCCATCTGGACGGCAGGGATAAAGCCCGGCCAGTTCGTGCAGGATCTGGAGCTGCCCAAGAAAAACGGCTGGATACTGGTCAACTCTCACCTCAATGCGGAGAGGAATATCTATGCCATTGGCGATGCTGCCTGGGTGGAGATTGACGGCAAGCTGGCCACCAAGACCGGTCTGGAGGCAGAGCGGCAGGCCAAGTACCTGGCCGGGCACTTCAGAAATATGATCAGAGGTCGACCCTTTGAGAAATACTCCGTCCGGGCCAGCACAGACAGCCAGGTGGCGCTGATATCATTGGGCGCGGACTGCGCTGTTGGTGTGGTGGGCAAGACCTGCATTGGCGTTCCAACGCGGCTGATATACTCGCTCAAGAGCTGGATTGACAAGTCGTTTATAAAGAGGTTTAAGTAAGTATTGGCGGATTGGGTGGTACGGATCGATTCTTCCGCATCCGACCATTTTGCTTTCAAGAAGTCAATAAGGGCTCTTCGCTATTTAGTGTGGGTAACCTCAGGATATCGATTCTCAATCCCTGAGATAAAGCCTCGCAATGAGTCTAGCATGATGGGCCATTGATATTGATCCCGTCATTGCGGTGGTGTCCTTGGGATTTCTGGTCAGATCCCAGGATTCAAGCCCACCCACACAAAACCCTCATGATACTGCGTAGCATGCACGAAGGATGAAAAACGGCTTTAGTCTACAGACTCCTATTATTGCATGTGGGCAGCGTAGGCCGGTCGCTATATGGGACTGTGATCCCGTACAATAAAA
>Ga0302252_1000384_pt1 | contig 41555 bp, 49 predicted proteins | sample AAG_RA_Leu_MG_FD_193511 | JGI IMG/M metagenome (GOLD analysis project Ga0302252, IMG submission 193511) | Enriched activated sludge microbial communities from anaerobic digester in WTTP, New Holstein, Wisconsin, United States - AAG_RA_Leu | ecosystem: Engineered > Bioreactor > Anaerobic >... | reverse complement strand
TTATGGCCGGATCATCGAGAATATTGCGACGATACTTAGGGCACCAAATAAAGTGGTAGCTCAATAGATGCTTGCTATGCCGAGTCGATTGATAAGGTATATTCGATGATCTAATCATTTGTTGTTTATTACAATATGAGGAAATACATGTCAACTATATTCTATCAAAAAGGCCGCCTATCATCCCCGCCTCAAAGGCGAGGCTTTCCCGGCGGGACGGATGTAACGTAGTCGCCTAACTATGGCGACTTAGCCTGGTCAGCTCAGGGCTTTTCAAGCCCCCGGCTTTAGCCGTGGGGTGGCTGACCTCCATCTTTTTTTAATGATTCCTGGTAGCCGTACTGTAGGAAACGTCGGTTTTTGATTGACCTGACTTTCTCTCTTTTCTCCTGCTCGGTTTTACAGTTGATACACTGCGTTGTTACCGGCCTGGCCATCAGTCTCTTCTCGGATATCTCATTTCCGCAATCGTCGCAGATTCCATAGGTGCCATTATCTATCCGTTGAATGGCCTCTTTCATCTTCATTATGAGGCGCCGCTCCCGGTCGCGGATGCGCAGCTCGTAATTCTTCTCCACTTCTACTGACGCCTGATCGTTAAGGTCTATCACGCGTTCATTGTCGCTGGACATCACGGAAACGGTTTTCATCTGTTCTTTCAAAAGCTCGGCGATCTCCTGCTGCAGGAGTTCTCGAAATAATTTCAGTCTGTTTGTTTCCATGATCCAAATTCCTCATTTTGGGCAAGAGCTGCAAGTGCATTGATATCTCAACGGTCTTTGTCCTTATCGCTAGGACTGAAAGGCAAAAATTTCGAAAAATGCCTCATCATGGTCGTAAACTGATTGAAGAACATCTTCTGCATTTCTGCAATCACATTGAAGTAAACATTGCCCGGCAGGATTCCGTCAAATTCCTCCGACATGAATTTGCCGTCCTCGAAGCTCTTCTCCCTTGATTTTATCCGGGTCTTGCCGCCATCAGCAGAAATTTCCCGGTAGGAATAATGGAAGCTGATAAAAGGAGATGGTTTATGAATCGGATCGAGTATCTCAACACTATTTTTCTCCGGATTTTTAACAATTTCCTTTTTGCCTCTATTTTCAATCTTTTTTACCATATTTGTGGCTCCCTGATCATAGCAGAACTAATTCATAGGTTTGCTCCAATACAGTCTTTCCCCAGTGCGAGTCCCTTTGCTCCTTCATGAGGCGGAATCCCGCAACTTCATATAAATGCCGGGCGGCATCAAGTCCGCCAAAGGTTGTGAGATATACGCTCCGGAAATGTGCCTGCTTACAGAAGTCGATAGCTTCTCGCATTAATTTCTTCCCCACGCCATTATTTTGGTGCTCCTCGGCAACGATGAGCCAGCGCAATCTCGCGCCCACAGTATCAGCATCGCGCCCGCTGATTGCGATGGATCCGATAATCTGTTCGTCAATCCTGGCGATCCATAGCCCATCCTGACTGGGATCGAAGAGATTCAGGAAATCTGCCAGCTCAGCGGCCACTTTGGATTCAAAAAACAGATCAAAGCCCCAGTGCTGGTGATAGTACCTGCCGTGCAGCTCGGTAATCCTGCCAAGGAGGCCGGGGATATATTCAGACACCTTGGTGATAATGGACATGAGCCTATATTTTCTTTTTCAAATCCTGACCTATGGAAAAGGCATTGCCCAGAAACGCTCCGATCCCATAATACCGATTTGCTTCAGGGGCGTAAATGACCGGCGTGACATTCTCTCCACTATGAATAGGGGAGCATCTCAGTGTTTGTGGATCAGAAGGATTGCGACTCATGAGGCAACTCCAAGCTGTGTTCTATGGAAATGCTCTCCGGTTTTGTCTTCCAACGTAGGTTTCCCACCGTTGGTATTTCTTCCCACCAGATGTACAGACTGACGCTTCACCGAGGACTCTAAAGCCGGAATTAGCCGACTCGCACGGGTTGCTTTCGCAACGTCGCGCTTTGAACTCTCCACGTCTGAGGACATCCTGCCCGGATGCCCATGATATAACGTCGGGCTGATTGATCCAAATGCTATCAGTTGAACAATATTTGCAGATACATGATCCCGGTCCGCCACGAGGCCGCAGGATGGACAGTTATGGACCCTATCTTTCAGCGTTTTGGGAACGGAAGCGCCGCATACGCATGTCTGGCTGTTGCCACCGATACCGGGACGGCTTGAAGGCGTTGCACGATACCGTTTACCCAGTTTGGATTGCAATAAATGCTTCTGCTTGGCAATGGCCCTGTCGGAGGCGGCTTTCGCCTGCCTACGGTTGCGGATCATGAATTGAACGCCGTGTTCTTCGACCGCAAACTCCCTATACTTTGATGCAATTTCCGATGCGGTTTTCTTATGATGGTAATCGCGGATGTTTTCGATGCGGGTGTGAATCTTTGCAACTACGCCTATTTGCTTCTTCAACCTATTGGAATAGGGCATGTCCTTGATTGAGGGTGTCTTTATCCCCAACGCTTTTGCTGTCCGGACAGCCTCAATATGTGCCTTCTTCCTGGCCTCGAATTGCCTGGACATCTTCTTTTGGGCAGTACGAAGCCTCGATTGGTATATAATGAAGGCACGAGGCGGGTTATGCTTCTTCCCGTAGGATTCCGTGATCATTGCGGACAGGCCGGTATCGCCACCACCTACAGGAAGGGAATCATACTGCGGGGGAAGGGCCACCTGGTCTTTTTCCTGAATCATAGCGACTACGATTACCCACCAATGGCCTTGCGCCCATTTTACGGTGACGGTCTTTTTCAGGCCGCGTACCTTTCTATGATCAAGAACATGGAACTCACCTATACCGGACAGATATAGCTTTCCACTCCGAATGAATGCCGCCGTACCGTATTGCGGATATGTGAAGCTTCGATAACGCTTTTCCATAATGGGCTTCGGAGGATGGACATCCCTTCGCCCTTCCTTTTGCGCCTCGAAGAATCTCTTATACCCCTCATCAATCCTCACCGCCACATTCTGCCGCACCTGACTGTGCAGATTTCCCCAGGCTACATTACCCTTTGCGTACAGCTTCACCGCATTGTACTGGTCGGAACGGTTCAAATAGTGGGGCTTTGTCTCCCCTTGCCGTTTTGCTTCCTTACAATCCCGTCGGTTCTTTATCCGATCCTCTGCCAAGGCATTTCGCAACAGCCAACACGATTGCAATGTGTCGAATAACTTCTTGCTTTCCCCTGGTGACACGTCCAAACGAAAACGATAGGCGCGAGACACCATAGGATGCTTGGCTTTTCGCTGCCTATGCCTTCTCTTTTTGATTCTCGATATAGCGCCTAACGACATCCGCCGACATATCTCCTACTGTGCCCACATAATAACTGGGATTCCAAAGATGAGACCCCATCCTTTTCTTCAATTCCGGGAATGAGACCAATAATTTCCGCGCCGATATTCCCTTGATCCACTTCACTAAATCCGAAATGGATACATGGGGAGGCGCAGATACAAAAAGATGAACGTGATCAAGACCGGTTTCGATAGCACTCGCCTCAAATCCTTTCTCAATACCTGTTTCTGCAATAACCTGCTTCAGCGCCGCTTCCACCGTGGGCGTCAGAACCTTCCGCCGATACTTTGTGCAAAACACCAAATGATAGCCAATGCTGAAAACGCAGGTCCTATGATGTATGATTTTCATTTGCATATGGTATCATAAATAGTGAATTATTGCAATGTAATTCATTTATATATCCCAATGCAGATAGTAAATATTTCGCTTTCATCCCTCCTTTGAAAAGTAGGGAATTCCCGCTTCTTCTCTTAAGAGCCAGGAAGGAAAGCGTCAACTGGAGGAGGCGCTGTCTGCCTTGGGCTTAGTCGTGAGCCAGCCGGGACCCGACGAAGAGGGGTAACTGGAGACAATGCTGTGGGCGGAGCTTCTGCCGAGGTTCCGCCCACCTCCATCCTGCCAAACAACGCATACTCCACAGAACCAGGCTATCCCCGATCAGGACCGCAGGCGCAACGTCCGCAAGGAACAAGTCGGCGGGGTGATCAGCCCGGCCTCCGAGGAGGCAACGGACAGGAGACTCCTATCAGGCAGCCACCTCATCAGGCAGACTTCCTATCAGGGGGGGCTCACCAGAAACTGCCTCCTGTTCCTCGCCAGACACCGTCCCCTGCTTCATCCGCTTCCGATATTTTTCCTCTTGTACCAGAGTCTTCCTGTATCGGGGCCTTTGCAGGTGATCTTTGTCGGCGATCTTTGCCAAGCTTCCTGTCCGTTTGTGTCGAGCAACCATACGGGCCTTGACGCGCTGCATGTCTCTCACGAATATGCCCGCCATAGTAGGGCTGTGCTTGCAGTACACCGCATACATTACAGCCATCGCCTTTGGTGTGACCTTCATTCCTTTTTTTATCAAAAGCGATTCAGCCCACAACTCCAAATGGCGAGGCGAATACAATTCTTGGCCTGCCTTTTCAAGGAGCTTCTTCGCTGCTTCTTTGTCCCGTTTTTTATTCACTACCGTACCTATCCAATGTGCCAATAGTCGCTCTTGTATGTATTGGGGCATGTTTAAAGCAACCTTCTCGACAATTGATTTATAATATTCTATTCGCTCGGCGTGAGAAAGGAAGGTGTGGCGTCTTTCCCCTTCAGGCACAAACAACCAATCTATCACCGTTTCGATCCTTTGTTTTTCCCGTTCAGCCCTTATCTGATTTTTGTACTCGCTCATTTTTCCTCCAGTGCAGTGATTTTTGGGTCATATATACTATAGTATTTCGTCCTCACATGTTCTTTTTTACCGATTTTAGACGCACCAATCCACCCCCGGCCGCGCCAATTTAAAAACCTTGGAGGCAAATTCCCCATTTTTTTGCGCCTTGCCACACAACAACATGCGCAATAATATCAATGTGATACGGCGTCCGCACGCCGCAACTTGCCTTTGGCGCCCAGGGATGGGCTAAACTGTGCTACACGGATTGTACTTCAGGCTCGCGGGGAAACATGGGAGACATGGTCGATCTCATGTGCGTCCCGCGTAATGTGGTCGGCTGACACCGTTTTTGACGCGGCTGATGGCCAACTTTTCGGATCTTCCTACGCAACGAACTATCGGTAAGCGAGATCTCGCTTCCTCGTACTTATTATACTTCTTTTTGGTCGCTTCCCTCAATATTTTTTATTTTTTTGGAGCAGAACCGAGACGAGCGATTTTCGGTGCCTCAAAAGTAGGCTATTTGCTGAACCAGCGTCCATGTGTAAGGGCGGAACACGCCCAGTAAGGCGGTATAGCCTGGTCGCGTTACGATTTCTTCGCGTTCAAATACTCTCACGCTCCATCAAGCTCTCTTATACACCATCATATCCTCTCAACCCCTATTAAACATGGCGTAGATGTGTTATTTGTGGTTTTATTGGTATGTTTTGGTACTTGAGATAGTTTATTCATGCTTATCAGTGTTTTCTGCTTCCTGCCGGTGTGTTTTGGTGCTTGAGAGAAGTAATATAGAGTCATCAAACACTTTGCAGGAGGTATAAATGGATAACGCTATAGGTATCGATATTGGCTATGGAAGTACGAAAACGTACAATGGATCAGGGGGCAGGATATTTCCAACCGCGATCACTTCCATGGTTCCGGAAGAAACCTTTGGGGAAGTGAGACCCATCGAGGTCAATGGGGAGAAATTTCTGGTCGGAGAAGACGTTCTTTCTAAATGGGTCATCGACACCAGAAGAATCGGCTTTCTCGGATCAAATGCATGGCTTGCATCCCTTGCTCAGGCCATCGTGACAAATGGATTGGATCCCGAGGATATGGACGGGAAAAAAATCGTTCTGGGTGTGCCGCCGGGACACTATTCCAAGAATACGGCTCGAAAATTGACCAATGTGATCAATAGCTCCATCTTTAATTACAACGGAAAGCACTACGAGCTGGCCGGGGCCGAAGTCCTTGTCATTCCTCAAGGCACCGGAATATATTTCGCGTATCAACTTGGCGGGCCGGACGGATCAATCGCAGAAAAGAACATCGCTGTGGTGGACATAGGCCATTACACGATCGATATGGTTTTCTTTGCGAAGGGGAGGTACATAGAGGGTACTGCCAGCAGCCAACCGTTAGGCGTGTCCCTTCTTCTCGATGATATTCGGTCGGCGTTCTACCGGCAATATGGATGGGCAATCAATCACCAAACTGCGCAAAAGCTCCTCCATGCACGAGAGATTGTCATGTTTCAGGATGTCTATCGCCTGGAGCAGATCACAAACATCCTGCAAGCCTACTCCAGCAAGATTGCCGAAACCATCGATGGATATTACGAGAGCTTGCCGTCAGAGACAGATATTGGCATCGCCGGCGGCGGCGGCGTTCTGGCCCTGAAAGGATGCATCAAGTTGCAGCACAAAATGTTCATTGTTGCTGATCCTGTAACCGCTAATGCAAAAGGGTATTATCATTATGGTGCCGGGAGGTAGCAATGCGAAAAATCGTTTTGACTCTGGACGAGGAGGATGATCGTGACCTGATAGACCTGCTCGATAGCATATCCCGAATGTTCCGGGGCATGTACATCAAAAGTGCGTTGCGTCTGGACCTGGACAAGGATAAGGATATGGACATCATAAAAGGGCTGCCGGCTCTTGATTCCCCTCATCGCCGGTATGATCTTGTGAAGGAGGGGTTAAGACTGTTGATACAAACAAGAGCAGAGATGGGTCAGGATGGTAGAAAGAAGTTGGCAGATTCATTTGGTGATTGAACCACATTTTTATTTTTCAGGAGGTGTCAATTGAAGAAAGCAGATTTAGTGGATGCATTGGTCGATGTTGTCGGGAAAAAGAGCGTTGCGGAACAGGCGGTTGCGTGCGTCCTCAACTCGCTGACGGAGGCGCTTACAAGGGGAGAGGCGGTTACGCTCGTCGGATTCGGCACGTTCAAGGTATCGAAACGGGCGGCCAGAACGGGTCGCAACCCGCAGACTGGGAAGGCCATCAAGATCAAGGCCAAGAAAATTCCGAGGTTTACGGCGGGCAAGAAGCTCAAGGATTCGGTGGCAGGGGCTGTTGCCAAGGCGAAAGGCAAGTAGCCGCGGGCACCGGTCAGGCCGGCGGCGTTGCCGAATTTTAGGCACAAAAAAAGGGAGAGGCAAATAGCCCCTCCCTTTTTGATTATGCCGCCTTTTTCATCGGCGGAGATATTACCATCTCGGAGTTGTCCTCCATGGTGACGTACATCTCACCGGAGGGGGTGATCCTCACCTCCGTCCAGCCCTCTAACATGTACTTCAGGAGGCTGGTCACCTCCTGCCGCACATGTTCGTGCGGGCCGACGGCGTTTGCCCAGAACCGCTTCCAGTCCTGCTCGAAATCATATAACTGGGAGTCATATGAATCACCATCGTCGTTGAACCCTCCGAGGTGATACCACGCCTCGGAGGAGGCGATGTCTTCCTTGGCGTCCCATGTGACGAGGAGGTGCTCCTCGTGGTCGAGGGCCATGCAGACCGGAGACGCGAACGTTTTCCCATCGTTGGTCCGGACGACGATTGCCAGATCCGACACGAGCGTTACTTCCCCCGTACCGGCATAGCCTTCGTAATGCGGCTCGCCCGACTCCATCTCAACCGACACCACAGTTGGCATCCCGTCAGCCCAGGAGTACCCGTCGTACTCCCGATTGATGACAACGGGGACAAACGGGGCGTCTTTGGGGAAGTTACCCAGGGCTGCAAGCAGGTGAATGTTCGCATCCCCGGATTCGCCGGCGTACAGGTCGTCGGGCACGCGATACGCCTTGGTCATCAACACGTCAGGCATATCCGTGATGTCCGCCGATATTTCAACCGGCGCAGGACCATCGCCCTCATAAAGCGTCCCCACCTGGTATTGCGGGTCCGCCTCTGGCAGGTCGATCCCGAGTTCCCTCCCCCTCAAGTAGGTCTCGTAGGGCAGGGTATGCCGCCCCCTGTCCTTGATGAACTGGAAGGCTGCCACCTCAATGGCGGCATTCAGTTCCTTGAGGGCAGCGTTTTCCACTACCGCTGTACGAGCCGGCAGTAGAAGACGCAGGGCCGTGGGTTCACCGGTCATATCCACCAAACAATACAAATGTCCGGGGATGTTTTCGGCTCTCCACTGTACCACCTGACCGTGGAAGTTGATTGCAGTCCGTATGCAATACCACGACCGCCTTCCATCGCACGCATCCTTTACGTTGTAGGGGATCTTCTCCACTATCTTGATCCTGCACCCCAGGTTGGGGATGTGAATCGCATTCCCTTCGATGAAGTCGTCCTTGTCACAGCGCACGTTGTTGACGTACACCGTGAGGCCGGAGTACCGGACCAGGCGGTTGACCGTCTGGTAGTCCCAGGACTCATCCTGGAACTCAAGGACCGTGCCCTGGAGGACAGGCCGGGGGTCATCCCGGACAACCGACGGGGCGGATACCCACCCGTCCCCGGAGATCTTGACAACCTTGCCCTTCGAGCGGATCGTCACTTCCCTGGGAGCCAGGGAGAACAACCCGATCCCGGCGGGGTCTTCGCTGACCTCGCAGGCCTCGTCCCATCCCGAACCGCCGAGGTTCAGGAGGAGGGAGAAGTCCTCGATCCCGGACCCGTTGTCCCGGACGGTTACGATCCCGTCCTGGTTCGAGATAGAGACCTGGGTTGTACCCGCCCGGCGGGCGTTCTGGATCACTTCCGTGATCCTGCCCTCCAACGATCCAGTGAAAAGGCGGTCCGCCTTTTTCAGGATCTTGCTGTTGACGGTCGGCCGGATGGCCAGCTTGCCAAGAATTTTTTCGCTTACGGTTGGAGTTATCTCCATCTTATCCTCCTTGCCGTGCCTGCCATTGCTGGTTCAGGAAGCTTACCGGCTGGATGGTGTAAGTTGCGCTGCTGTCGCGTGCGCTCGCGCCAGGGATTCTTGAAATCGCTTTCTCATCCCTGGAAACTCAGCGCCGCAACAACGGCCTGGTCAACGTATATTCGCTCCCCGCCGGGTGGCGAGGTAATGAAAGGCTTGCCCTTCTCCCCCCGTGAAACAGAGGGGAGGAAGGAAGCCTGCGCTTGTTCCGGCTACGACCGCCCAGTCAGGTACTTGGCGTAAAGGCCCTCGTAAAATTTTACGACCTTCTCGCCATGTTCCGCAAGGTGCTGGCGGTACTTCTTCTGCCCGCACCAGGGGTCCTCCTTCCGGCCGGCGAACCAAGTGACGTGATTAACCATCGCCTTTTCGACGTCGGGGTCCTCCCACTGGTTGCAGTCCATCCGGAACCGGAGGAACTGCCGGTCGGCAAAGGTAACCTCTACGTACACCTTGTGGTAGCCCCCCCCACGGGGAGGGAAGCTGTACCCCTGGGTTCGCAACCATTCCGATGCCTCCTCGAAGGAGGCGAACTTCTTGGTTGCGAGCATGGATACCGGGCCTTCCGCCCGTTCGAGGACTACCCGCCGCACCGGGATCGGACGGCCAGGGAACCGGAAAACTGCCTTTTCATCGACGTAGTGCCCGTAGGCCCTCTCGTCGAGATCTGCAAAGTCCAGCCCCAGGGCGTCGCACAAGTGCCGGAGATCGGCCAGGAGGTCGGCGATGCAGGCCTCCGGGTCGTTCTCACCCGCTTCGTAGCCGGCGATTATTGCTCGCTTGGCAATGATGAGGCGGTAGAGGCCGGGGTTTTCGTCCGGGAGGTCGTCGGGGACCGTCCCGAGTGGGTTGTGGGGGATGAGGTCGTAATCAATCCCCTTCCGACGTTCTGCGTTGGAGGTCATCATGGGGCAGACTCCTCGGCTTGCCGAGTCGCCATAGCCAAGGCGACACGACCCTCCGCTGCCTTCTGGAACAGGTTCTCCCAGAGGCTATCCTCTACCGGGATGCCGGCAGAGTGCAGCTTGAGGATCGTGCCTGCCACCACGGACAGCGCGGCAAGGGCGTCCTTCAGCTCGGGCGCCGCCGCCAACAAGTAGCCGTTGGCTTCGCCGGAACCGTCATCCCCTACAAGAGCGTCGCCCTTCATATAGACGTGGGCGATGTCCCCTTCGGGGGCGAACATCGTGGGGCAATCCGGATCGCGTCTTGCAATCCGCCAGCCCCGTTTATGCTCATTTATGTCCCTGACTTCCCAGGGACCGGGGGTAGGAGTGTTCATTGGCTACCCCCCTATGCGTAGTAGTTGACCTTGAGATCCGTAACAGACCTCACGATCACCTTTTCGGCGTAGGGGTTCGCCGCCGTTCCCTTGTTGATAGTGTTTGCCATTTTTCCTCCTTGCCGTGCCTGCCTTCTCGCGAAGGTCAGGTCTTACCGGCGGGGTAATGGATAGACAATGCGCCGCTGTCGCGGGCGCGGGCGCCAAGGACTCTCGAAATCGCTTTCTCATCCCTGGAAACTCAGCGCCGCTTCACGGCGAAGGTCACGTATGGTTTTTGGATTGTTCCCCCACCCGCAACTGTGAGCACACCCCCGTGCGGGATGCTAAAGTGTCCCGCAGGAGCACGCCCAGGTTGCAGAGGGGAAGTTAGGTTAGGGATTCCAGGGCCTATGGAGAGGCCCCGTGGTTTAGTGATACCAGTACCTACGACCGTACCACTTGCCAGCGATAAGGATCCGATCCTTGCTGTTAATAGGTACGTCGCGGTCGTAAGTACCGTCTGCCTTCCGGACAGAGCAACGGTCATGGCGACCATAGCTTTCAAAGCCGCTGATGATGAACATCCAGCGACCATCGAGCTTTATCTGCTCATATCCGTGAAAATTTCTCACAGATGTCGTCACTATTTCACCCCATTTCTGAAAACATACTCGACGGCCGAGTGGGTCATGAAATACACACGCTCGTTGTGGAGCTTGCCACGGTAGTAGGCAACATGCCTGTCGCCTGCTTATGGTCAAGCTCCGTCTTGGATGGCTTGTGCCGCCCAAACAGCCTTCGAGTTCGGACAGATCCTCCCGGTTGACGTGTTTCAGGAAGGATCGACGGCTTATGCTCATGGCATTGGCTACCATATCGCACAGCCCCCCTTCCGCATCCACATCATGGGAAGACCATGAGACGCAGGAATTGTAGTACCTCATCCCGCATCGCATCCCATTACAGCGGCAGCACCGGCATTCCTGCCAGCGCCTCGATTGCCGCCCGGTTGTTTGTTTTCGGCATGGGGCCTTTGACTTGCACCCATACCGTGTCCACCTGTCCCTTCCGGTATGGGGGCTCACATTGGAGTGTGACGCCGGGCCGGAAAGACATCAGGGCGGACCGCAACCCGTCGGGCGACAGGTTTTCGTTATAGAAGGCGGCGTATGTTGCCATCAGCACGCCTCCCCAAATCTACGGGTCAAGGGCACGATCTCCCCGTCCCCGTCAAACACCACCGGCTCCACCCACCCGAAGAAATCTTCGGATGCATAGGGCGTGTATTCGTCGCGGGAAGTGTCCTCAAGGACACGCCCATCGGCATCTACGACGTATTTGCCGATGTACCCGCCGACTCCTTGCCCAATGGGATAGCCAGCGAAAGAAACATCCACGACCCGCCCGGTTTCCCGAGCAACCTTGCGGATGTCCTTCAAAAAGCCCTCATTGATCTCATGGTCGATGACCGCAAGATCAATATCGCTTGTCCGGTTGCCCTCTAACGAGCTTCCGAACAGGCGAACATGGGGATACTTTCTGACGAACCACCCAGGCAGGTGCGCCTGTTTAGCCGCCATTTCCGCCATCGCTTGGGCGGTTTCGAGATCCCCGTTTTTGAGGGCTGTTTCGTATTCAGAATGGGCGGCGTATGTCGCCATAGCTGCCCTCCTTCAGGATGGCCCACCGCTTGTTACGGGCGCTGGACCTCCGCCCCGGCCGTAGCCAGGGCGAAATGAAATAACCGATGCCGACGGCTGCAACGGCCGCTGCCGCGACTGCGTGACCGTCCACGTAAAGGACGGCGGCGCCCCAGAGGGACGCCACATACGCGGCCATGGCCGTAAGGAGACGAATGATTTCCATTGCCTACCTCCTTTGCAGCCGGCGGTTCCGCGCGTCCCACCCAACGATGTCGCCGGACGGAACCATGCGGAACTGGCCGTTTCCAAGAGGGTCGGAGCCGTAGTCGCCGGGCCGTGATAAATCGATGGGCTTGGCGATGTACGTTTCCGTATCCAGGCCGACGGACAGCGCCATGAGGCGTTTCTGACCATCGGCCGTTGTGTGGTCAAAGCCATGTTTAAACTTCTTCATGGCTGACCTCCTTTTTTAAGCTTCGCCATTATCTGCCGGCCTTCCGGCTCAAGCAGATATTCGGGTATCCACAACTCACTTCTGAGATTGCGGCATACGAGCCCCTCTACGTCCATGGGGCCATCCCGACGAACCCTCACCGGCTTTCCGTAGGTCCACCGGCGGGCGAGCGTGGCGAAGTCCTTGTAATATATTCTCTTTGCCATAGCTTCCTCCTCCCGGCCGAAGCCGAGGTAACAAAAAACCCCCGTAAATCGAAAGACTTCTTCTCATTGCGAGGGTTTGTGTTTTTACGCGGCGGTCTTGAAGGCCCCGAAGGACTTCTGTCCCGCCGCTATGCATGCCGTGATCTCGGCTGTGATGATGCCGAAGTTGCGGCTTCCTTGCAGCGTAAACACCGTGTTACAGGTGTCACACTGCATTTTCTTTCCGTTCGTGCGAATCCGGGACTGACGCCCCTCTCCGCACTTGGGACAAGTCATTCTTTTTTCCAAGTCTTCCTCCTCTCCGTGCCTGCCTGTGAGGGTTCAGGACTTGCCGGCAGGTGGTGATGGTGGTCTTTGCCGTCAGTAGGCGACGGCATCCTATTTGTTGAGGCAGTTAACGACAGCCGCCCGAATCGATCGCAGATTTGATAAATGCTCTGCTTTCATCTCGGGCCGGGGCATGTCGCTGCCCACCTTGTCAATGTTTACGCAGGATAGGCGGGTGATCCTGGAGAGGACCACTGCTAATTCCTGCGCTTCCTGCCGTTCCGGAACCGTGAAGGTCCGCTTCCAGATCCCCTTGCCGGGAACCTGAAAATAAAAACGATATTCCATGGTTTTCTCCTTTCGTAGTGCTGTCAGTCATCAAACACAGGAATAGTGCAAAAGAGACTGACAGCACTACTTGAGGTAATGTTAATAGAATGGCCGCCCAGTTTCCACGCTATGCCTTGGAAGGGCGTTGGCGTGGGACCGGTACGGCCATGTAGGAGATGACGACGACCAGGTATCCGTCAGAACGGGATGTCGTCGTCGTAACCAGGTGCGTCCCCCCCGACGGGGTGAGGATCGGCAGCGGGGGCGGCCTGCGGCTGAGAACCTCTGGTGGCTCCATCGCCGTTGCCGCTGCCCAACATTTTGAGATCCCTGGCGAGGATCTCAGTGACGGAGTGCTTCCCTCCCTCCTTGTCCTCCCAGGAGCGGGTCTGAATCTTCCCTTCCAGGAAGACCAGACGGCCTTTCTGGAGGTACTGGCCGGCGATTTCCGCCAGCCTACCGAACAGCACAATCCTGTGCCATTCGGTCTTTTGGACCTTCTGCCCGGATCTGTCCTTATAGGACTCATCCGTGGCCAAAGAAAATCCAGCCACCTGGGTCCCATCCGGCAAGAACCTTACTTCCGGGTCCTTGCCCAAACGGCCTATCAACTGCACTTTGTTTACCATTTCTCCTCCTTTGCCGTGCCTGCCATTGCTGGTCAGGACTTCTCGGCGGGGTAATGTAAAACCAATGCGCTGCTATCGCGTGCGCCCGCGCCAGGGATTCTCGGATAGAATTCATCCTCATCCCTGGAGACTCAGCGCCGCATTCGCAGCCTGGTCAACTTATGTCCGCTCCCCGACCAAAGCCGGGGTAATATCTCGTTCCGTGCCTGCCCCCGCAGAGGGATCAGGCCTTACCGAAACGAAAAATGGGCGCAAATCATCCATTGGCATCTCTGCATCAATGGCGACTTGCGCCCTTTTCGGTCGAAACCTACTAAACGAACTAATTGCCTATATAATACTTCCCGGAAGGGAGAGAGAGGGAGGGAAAAAGATACAGAAACAAGAAGGGAAGGCCGAAGCCTTCCTTTCCTACCCCCGCAATGGCGGAAAATGCACTATGGAAGAAGTTGGCCGAAGATATGACTCTGTACAGGGGTGTCATAACTAAGTAGGGAAAATTGTTATAACGGACTTACACGATGGTTTACGAATGGTTTACAGAGGGGTTATTTTGACCCGCAATCAAATGAATTTTGATTCATGATGTTTCACATTTTCTGTTCTTCGCACTTCAATCTCATACATCCCTCGGTCAAGTGAAATGGTTTATCAATAACACATAGCACATTTTCTCTTAACGACACCTCTTGGATGCGATGAGCAGAAGTGCCGTGAACAACGAACACCTTACCAATATCTCTTGCTTGAGCAATCACTTTATCTGCGGCAATAGCATCTCCATGACCACGGCTAACGTTTTTTGCCAGCCTTTTTAGTTTTTCCCTTTCCATGCGGTGCCTCCTTTGAATCATCTTCAATTATGCCTTCTTGTTGAAGCTGCTCACACGCATTAATGACTGTTTCATAATCAAGATGCAGCATTTCGGCTATGTCACTATAATATAATGTCCCATGTTTGCGAAATAGATCGATAATTTCTTTTTGAGCCTGCTTAACATCTATTTGTCTTGCTTCAACTCGCATTGGTGTTTGTTCAGATGTCTGTGATTCTGCAATTTGTTTTATAAGCTGCGTCATGGCTGCTGTCTGCATACGCATTTCGTTGATGAACTCTTCAAACTTGACAGCCACACTGCCCCATTGCTTTACATGTTGGGATAATTCACTGAATTGATTTTGCATTTGAGACAAATTCATGCCCTCAAGCCTCACCATATCTTCCAGAATATCGGGTCCAATGTCATGCCTATGTTGATACGGTCCTTCATAAACTTTCTCTGGTTTTTCATCAAGTGTATGAAATTCAATAGAAAGAAAAGTGTCTTTGAAAGCTATGATATGAGATGTGGGTGTAAGATTCATAATGGATACAAAAAGTTTTCCTTCAAAACCAGGATCCACTTGTGGACCAGTGGATGCGAGGAGCCCACGCCTTGCAAATCCGGATTTGAGCCCAAATCGGCCAATCATATCTGAGGGCAACCGTAGCGTTTCATAAGTCATCAACATAGCTGTGCCGTAAGGGGAAATTCTGTGACAACCTCCATTTTTAGATATGTCTACGGGTTTATCAGGATTCGTAAAGGAAGGGGAATATACTAGAGGACCAACTCGTAGATCATAACTTGCGGGTTGCAAGCATCCTTCTTCATAATTCTCAATTCCCAGGTAACCACGACTAACGACATTTCTTATTTGATGATCGACTAATACCATAATCGGCCTCCTTTCCTCTTTGACCATGCCTCAGCATAGCAATATTTGCAGGTATCGGAGATCTTTGTGCATCCCCACCACGGATTAAACGTATGATGAGTCTATTCTATCGACGAATATTTTCCCATGATTCATACATAATGACGATAAGAAAAAACCAGTCGGTAGATATCCTCGACTGGTCTTTATGTCCCAATTGTTGCACGGGCCTATCTCCTTAAGAGGTAGATATTATGAAGCACCATGCTGCTCTTGATCTAACGGATTTGGAACTGCATACGCCTTTTATTAACAGATTTCAAGGAGAAATGTGACGCGGATCTGTTCATGACTCAGGCATCTTGTCCCGATCAAAAAGCTTGATGCTACAAAATCCCAGGTGCCGGCATAGCCTTGTCTCAACTGCGCAAGCAACAAACCATGAAAAAAACAAAAAAATTAGGAAGAGCACCGCGAAAAAGAGGCGCATGGGCTCAACCCCACTTTTTCTCTTGCATCTTTCGCCGCCGGCTTCCCCTTACGGACAGCATTATCGCAACAACAGGCGTGGCTACGGTCAAGAATGTCGTGAGCACGATCACGTAAGATGAAATCAGGAATACATGCCGGAATTCGCCTAGCCACTGAAACCACCACTCCAATGTGGGCAGTTTCACGAGGGGATGCAGTTTAAGCAGCAGGGGGCCGATATTCTGTGGCGCCAGAACGACAAAATACATGAAATGGAACCCCACGAGGGCGATTATCAGCTTCAACACGGCTCCCGTTGCCAGGCCGCTGACCAAATCGTTGATGGCTGATTTTGACGCGGTTCCCACGTAATCGCCTCTGACCCTGCTGATGAAGGCCGCATATCCCAAGCTGAATGAAAGGCTGACGGCAAACGCAAAGCACTGGTCATAAAGACTGGGTTCGTGGCTCCCGAATATCGGAATGTAATTTTCGATAACACCAATGGCAATGGGTGTCAGCAGGGCCGCGACCAGGCCGCTTACGAGGCCTCCTGTAAAGCCCACGGCAAAGAACGACACCCTGTTTTGCGTGGTAAAAAAGCCATGGGGAACGCTGCCGCTTTCCCTCTCGTTCATCGCATAATTTTCGATGGCGGATATAGCCGTAAGCAGACCCGTTGGTTTTTCCGCTCCGCCTAAAGTGCCGATAACAAGCCCGCCATCCTGCTTAGGAGGCAAATCTTTTCCAAGGGCCATTTATTAATTCCTCAATTTGTCCACCATAAGGCGGCCTTGATCAAGCCACCCAGGTAGGTGATTGTTACAGTTATAAAGAATAAGAAAATGCCCAGGCCGGGCATTTTCCGGTAAACACCGAACCAGAATGCCCCCACAAGGCATAACGCGGCGATAAGCCTTCCCCAAAATCCGCTCAATACCAGCCTGTATGCTTCTGACCACCAATATACATATTCTCCCTGGCTGACGTAATTAAGCGGGTTAAAATTATCAAGCAAGCCGGTTCCCGATATGAAACTGAGCATTGCGCCGCACTCCTCCTTTCTTTTATGATGCTCGTTTGCTGGTCCGAATTCGCACGTTTTTAATCGTAAAAAAGAACTTGTCCTTATCGACATCCAGGGCGGCCGGAGAGCCTATCGCTTCGATGCAGAGAGGCACATAGGCCTTGCTGGCTGTTGTTCCGCCGGACATCTCAACCGTATAGGCCCGCTTGAAGTATGCGCTTCCCAATTCCGGGCTGATTGCTTTCACTTTCCTCAAATAGCCCACTATCTCCTTCAGGACGGCGTCCTTGTCCCCGCTTCTCGCCAAGGACGAGGAGACCACGTTCTTGTCCCGCGCATATTTGTTTGCCGCGTCATAGATCAACGAAGGTTCACAGTACACCACGCTTCCGAACGAAAAAGCCCTCCAGTTGTGAGACGCATCAAGCACGTTGACTTCCGGCCTGACATAATCGTTCAGGAAGGTCTGGGGATCGAACCACTCCTTCCACGGAGTATTTTTCGTGCTTCCCTGGGTAATCTCTCCAACCTCCATTTCCCTCGCCATGCCGTCGGCCTGCCGCAGCCGTGCGGTAAATCCGGTTGTTCCTGTCCGGTGATGATTGAGAACCGCTTCGCGTGCATCGTCAATCCAGTTAACCCGGTGGCGCAACGCTGCCCTGGCTTCCTCATCGCGTGCTGCTTCAGCGGCGGCGTAATTTGCCTGGAATATTTCCCTGATAGCTCTTTCGCTGCCTATGGCATGCTCCCCCTTTACATAGTGGCCCGGAGGTCTAAGGGAAGGCAACTTGCCCAGGTCGTGCCCCAGGGCGGCAACGAGGGTTATGGGCGTCAAATACTCATAGCCATCACGGTAGTCCTTTTGCAGCAGATCCATGGACAGCCTTGCCACCCGGTAGGAATGGGAGCGAAGGGTAACGCGCATCAGTATGTCTCGCAGCTTCGGATATTCGTCTTCGGACCCGCCGCCGCGTTTGCCCACTTCAACCACCGATGGGCAGCCTCCCTCCCGATCCAATAGCGCGATGATCCCGTATATACCTTCCAACGCACCCATATACCGCAAGACCTTTTCGTGCGGCTTGATGATCTCGTTGATGAAGTCCGGCGTTTCCAGACGAATGATGTATGGCGACGCTTCACAGACGCTTTGCTGCATGATGCTCCTATTGTTTCTCGAGTGTTATGCTGATTATTTTGCCCGACAATCCTTCTTTTGTCTTGTCGAGTTCGCCTGCTGCTCCGAAGATCTCCGCGACGAGAGGAGTTAGCGGCTTTGTAAGGGATTTTCCACGATCGAAGCCTATTTTATATTTCTTCTGTATGTCCTCGTGTCCTAATTCCGGAGATACCGCGTTGATACCCCTGAGATAGGAAAGGACTTCTTTTATGGCTCTCGAATTATCCGTTGTGCGGAATAGCCGCCTGCTCGTCACTTTAACATCCCTGGCATACCGCTTTGCTGCCACAAAAAGCAGTTCGGGGTTGCAATACACAACACCTCCCAGGGAGAATGCATTCCACCTCTGCTCTTGCTCGGCGTTAATTTCCATTCTGATATAGTTGTCAAGATAGGTCCTCGCATCAAACCACTCCTTCCACGGCGGGTTCTTCAGCGTGCCGGTCATTTGGACAATCTCCATTTCCCTGGCCTGGCCGTCTGCTTCTCTCAGTAACTCCGCAAGCCCCGTGGCGTTCATCGTATGGTGATCTCGGATGAACTTTCTTGCCATCTCCAACCATGTGATCTTTACACGCAACTCGCCGACCAGGGTTGCGTCGTCGCCGGCGGCTTCTATGGCATCGTACTTGTCCTTGAAGAATTCCTCGATTGCAGCATCGCTGATCGTGGGGTGATCCTTGTTCGCATGCTCCTCCATCGCTCTCAGGGATGGGAGCATGCCCAGATCGTGTCCCAGGGCCGCAACAAGGACGGTCGGCAGGTGATTCTCGAACTTGTTGCCGTATGATGTCCTCAATGCTTCCATGGACAGCCTTGCCACCCGGAAAGTATGGGAGCGGAGAGTGACCTTATCTATGATGTCCTTCACGGTATCGTAATCCGTCCCCGGTATTCCGTCGTTGCCGTTGACGACCACTGAAGGGCAACCGCCCTCTCGATCGAGACGTTCAACGATCTTGGATATGCCGCCCATCGCTCCCGCCTGCGCCAGAATGCCGGCATACGGCTCGATAACATCTTTTATAAAGGAAGGGGTTTCCAGCAACGGCATGCCGCCGCCAGCAGGACCGGAAGCGGCGGAATTGGGTTGGTTGCGAGGATCTCCATTCGCATTGCCATTATTGTCGGGGAATTCAAAGGCGCCGGGCAGAGAAGGGGCCGCATTCGCCCCCGTAGCCACCTGCGCAGAACCGGGGGAAGCGGGAACCACCGCTATGCTTTCGTCCCCCGCGGGTGTCTCAAGCGGCACCGGGACAATATCATGCCCTTGCGCCTTGTGGAGCGTATTAGCCAGGTTTATGAGGTTGATCTTGTATTTGCCGTGCTTTATGGGTAAATCGTCGCCCCGCAGATATGCCGCAACAGATTTAATTGCTTTGAACATCCTTGGACTCGCCTTCTTTGAGAATGTGAGATAGTTTGCATATGATTACTTCCTGGAACCGTGGCGACAGCTCCTCTATGGATTCTCGGCCTTCCACCAACTTTCCTTGCTTGTTTGTGAAGGTGGTCAATTCGCGGAGGAGGGCGCCAGGCACCTTTCCGGTTTGCTGCGCTGCCTTTTCAAGCAGGTATCGCAGCCTGCTTTCGTTTTCGCCGGCAAGCCTGATCCTTATGTGTTCGCCGGATGTCATCAGGTAGAACAGCCTTTTGGACACGTAATGCGTGCAAGGCAGATGCAGGAGAATGTGGACCCCCTTGCGTATCCCTACAGACTTGACGAATCCCCTGGTCTCGAGATCGCCAATCAGCATATGCCGGGACTGCCCTTGCAATGCCGTAAGCTTCACCGGCAGGGATGGATCTCCGGCGTCGCCGCATACCAGTTGCACGGATATGCTGTCTTTCAGGACAGAATAATTGAGCATTTTGGCTGATACTTCCATCACGCAGTCTCCTTGTATTATCAAGATTGCTCTATATCATCGCAGGATATGCTAATGGACACCATCCTGCCATACAAGCCAAGATCGACTATCGCATCGTTGCCGTTCCCTACAATTCGTCGCACCCGTCCGTAAAATCCCGCATAGTCGCCCCTCAATATCTGCACCCGCATACCGATCTCTATCCTTACCGGAATGTACCGGGTCATCAGCCTCTCAACCTGCTCCTGCGTTGCCAGGGTCATGCATATGACATGCGGCAGCTCGTAAATCTTATGGGGAGGCATGGGCGCATCGAGGATCAGGAAACCGCTCAGGGAAGGGGGAGTGCGACACTCAACGCCACTCTTTGAGAGGATAGCCCTGACTACCTTCTCCTTCCCGCTCGTAACCGTCAGTATATACCGCATGCCGCTCTGTCCGTCCCCTTCACTCTTTTCCATATATTACTTCCGGCGACACGCTGTCTTGCGCTAAAAGGAGCTGCTTGTCCGGCGGGAAGGCAGTAATATAGGGGAAAGAATCTTTTCAAAGGAGACGCCTCATGCCCATCGAAGCAATTGTGAATTCGGTAATAGGACACGACAACAGGATCCACCTTTTAAATGGGGTACTCAATGGAACCAATACCTGGTTCTATCACGCTCTGTCTCAGATGCATCCGGGAATGGACATGGAAAAAACGAAGAAGGCCCTCGGCAAAGCCATGTCTGATTATCTTTCATTGATGTACCGGGTGTCCCGGCGATCGGGTATCACTACTCAGCCATCCGAGAAGTTTTTTTCCGAAAACGACCTCTCATCCCAGGCAGCCATGGTGTACCTGCTGAAAAGCCTGCGGTTGATATGCGGACACCACCTGTACCTTGCGACACTCGTGGCTATCTGGGTTGACCTGGAACGGAAGGAAGAAGATTTTATCGAATATGTCCGGCAATGCACCGGGGAAGCTGGTTATTGCGGGGAGTTTGTGAACCCGATTATGATGGTCAACTACGTCTGCGCCTCTTTTTTCGATTCGCGGACCAACGCCGCGATCAATAACTGATTGTCAGCCACCCCACGGCTAAAGCCGGGGGCTTGAAAGGGCCCTGAGCTGACCAGGCTAAGTTGCCGCAGTTAGGCGACTACGTTACCGGCGAATATATAGGCACCTTGGGATGCTCGCCAGTCCCAAGCTCTGCGGCAGGTGGTTAAACAGGCTTAAAGGGGTTAAGCCAGTGCTGCCTGCACACAAACCGCCGGATAACATTGCCGAGGCAAACTTTACCGGGGAAACCCGCGTAACCGGACGGGAAACCGTCCACCAATTGAAGGAGAGATTTTGCAGCGCGTATTTGTAGTGGACACCGACAAGAAACCATTGAGCCCCTGCGCTCCGGCCAGGGCGAGGATGCTCCTGCGGAAGGGCAAGGCGGCGGTCTATCGCCGGGAACCCTTCACGATCATCCTCAAGTACGGGATCGAAGAACCCGTGCCGCCGGTAGAGTTGCGGATCGATCCCGGCAGCAGAACCACGGGGATCGCCCTGGCGGGGAAGTGCAAGAAGGGGGACCAAGTGGTATGGGCCTGCGAGTTGGAACACCGGGGTCTGGCAATTCGTAATGCTTTGACTTCCCGGCGATCACTGCGAAGATCCAGACGCAATCGAAAGACCCGTTACCGCCAGCCACGGTTCAATAACCGTACCCGGTCCGCTGGATGGCTGCCGCCTTCCCTTATGTCACGAGTGAATAACGTCGTGACCTGGGCGGGGAAGATCCTCGCCCTGGTGCCTGTGGCCTCCATCGCCGTCGAGACCGTCCGGTTTGACACCCAGGCGCTCCAGAATCCGGAGATCAGCGGTGTCGAGTACCAGCGGGGGACGTTGTTCGGTTACGAGGTCCGGGAGTACCTGCTGGAGAAGTGGGGCAGGAAGTGCGCCTATTGCGGGGTGGAGAACGTCAAGCTCTCCATTGATCATATCATCCCCAAGGAACCCATTCGTGGGCCACATGGCACGGACAGGATAAGCAACCTCACCATAGCGTGCATCCCTTGCAATAAGGACAAGAACAACAAGCCTGTCGAGGAGTTCCTCGCCGGCAAGCCGGAGATCCTCCGGAAGATACTCGCCCAGGCCAAGAAGCCTTTGATCGACGCGGCGGCGATCAATGCCACGAGATACGCTATCGGCAACGCGCTCAAGTCCCTGAACGTGCCGGTGTCCTTCTGGTCCGGCGGCCGCACTAAGTTCAACCGAGTGAGACAGGATTATCCGAAGGCCCATTGGATTGACGCCGCATGCGTGGGAGAGGCCGGCGGGACCGTGTTCCTCAAGCCGGATATGCAAGTCCTAAAGGTGAAAGCCTGCGGGCATGGCTCCCGGCAAATGTGCCGCATGGACAGGTACGGCTTCCCGCGCACGAAAGCGAAGGGGCTCCGGCTCGTCAACGGATTCCGTACCGGCGACATTGTAAAGGCTGTCGTGCCCACCGGCAAAAAGGCGGGCGAATATTCAGGCAGGATTGCCGTGAGGAGGAGCGGCTCTTTCAATATCGCCACGGCAAGCGGCACGGTTCAGGGCGTAAACCATAGGCATTGTGTGATTTTGCACCGATCCGACGGCTATAACTACTCAATTATCAAAAGACAGGAGGAGACGGTGCTCCTCCCCATGGCTAAAGCCAGGGGTATCCGCGCCGCGAATTTGGGATGAAATGGTCGAATCATCAAATCACAACTCTTGCCGGCGCCTACGCCGTATCCGGTAATCTGCCTTTCAGCCTTGCGGTGGCCGCCTTTTCGCACCTGCCGGACATGGTTGAATACGGGCCGGGCAAGCTGATATTCCACAGGCACCGAGGCGCGTCGCACAACGTCTTATTGTGGCTCGCCGTGATGCTGCTGGCCCTGCCGTTTACTCACCTCCCCCTCGTTCAGCAGACAGCGGAGGCGATTGGCCACTACGGTTTCCAACCATGGTGGGTGATCGCCCCCGGCCTGGGCGCACTGTGCCACCTGGCCGAAGACGCCATGTCGGTAAGCGGGATCACTGTCTGGAATGGGAGAAAATTAGCCGGAAAACTCTACCGTACCGGGACGGCAAGCGAGTACGCCTGTGCGTTGGGATTCGTGGCTGTTACGGCGCCCATCGCCTACTACCTGCACCGCATGTTTTGATCTTATTGGCCTGTTGGCCGCATCGCATCCTCTCCGCCATACCCTTCCGTGCTACTCGTTGACTTTTTATGCATGTATTGCTATAAGTATGCATAAGGAGGAAGCGATATGAGAACAACACTAGATTTGCCCAAAGAATTGATTGATGAGGCCATGAAGGCTACTCAAATACGAACAAAAACAAAGCTTATAGCAACTGCCTTGGAGGATTTGATCAGAAAAACAAAAATATCTGCCCTGAAGGATTACAAAGGCAAGGTTGATTTGGATATTGACATGGACGATCTTAGAGGCCGAAAATGCCGGTATTAGTGGATACGTCTGTTTGGATAGATTATCTCAGAAACGGCAAGAAATCTGAAAAGGTTGATTTCTTGATAGATGAAAATATTGTCGCAATCAACGATCTCATTCTTGCCGAGCTTGTCCCTTTTTTGAAAATTAGGAATCAAAGAGAGATCATCAACATTTTATATGCCATTGATCTTTTGAAAATAGAAATAGATTGGAGCGAGATCATAGATTTTCAAACCAAGTGTTTGAACGATGGTATCAATGGGATCGGAATACCTGATTTGATTATTGCCCAGAATTCAAAACAACACAGGTGCGAAATATATTCCTTTGATAACCATTTTCGTTTGATGCAGAAAACGCTTGATTTGCTGTTGTTTCCGTGACCCAAGCAGAGGCGAAAGCCCCCGGCTTTAGGCATGGGGAGTTCTGAGCAATATATCGCGATAAAATGAGCGTATCAACTCATATTATCGGTTATTGGCCTCTTTTCGCCTCCGTGAAAGCCTTGGCATCCAGGAAGGACGCAGGCGCGATGCAATCAAAGCGATATAGCGCATTAAACAAAGTCCAATGAAATATGCTTGCCGTAGGTCGAGGCAACCTTTTCCAGTGTCTTGAGTGTTGGATTTGCCTTCCGGGGATTTTCTAATCTCTGATACACTTGAAACGATATTTTCAGCTTGCTGGCAATTTCCTGTTGAGTACGCCTGCCTCTCAGCTTGCGTAGAATCAGAGAAATGGCAATGTTTGGTTTGAGAGGTATGTAATGAATGTTCCGCCCCTTAATGTCAGATGGATCAGGAATCTGAAAGCCTCGCTCAAAATCGGATTCCAGGCAACCATTGAGTGCATCCTCCGCGTTTATCAATGCTTGGTCAAGCGTATCTCCCCAGGTGTTGATGTTTTCAAAATCAATAAAGTTGACGATATAGGCTCCTTCCGTCTTTTTGATTCTTGCGGGATACCTCAACATATATTTATTTCTCCTTTATTCCTGCCTGCCTCAAAATGGTCTGAACCAAACTTTTTGGCAAATCTGTTTTCCCGTGTACCGGGATAGGTATGGAACGGCAGTCCTTTTTTATTAAGATATGGTGGCTACCGGAAATTCTGTCCAGAATCCAACCGTTTTCTTCCAGGATTTTAACCAATTGCCGGTATTTTCGCTTGATGAAGAATACACTTGATTTGCTGTTGTTTCCTTGACTATCCTGCGTGATGTGGAGCCTCGGCATGCTTTAGTGAAGCTAAACCCTCGCCTCGGCCTAAACCGGCCCACCGTCCACATGTTGTGTCGAGATAGTCGCTGGCTTCCTGAAGCAAATTCGGATCATCTTTGGCCAACTTTTCCAACGCATCCCTGTATCCCATCTTGCCATTGGCCACCATATCGACGGTCATTCTCATTTCAGCGTACTGTCCGGTCAAGCCATTTTTTTGCCATTTTTCAAGTTGCTTTTTCCCATTACGAGTTAACACTACCGAACAGGCTGATCCCTCAGTCTGTTCATCCAGTGTTAAAAGCGGTTCCCCTTTGTTTTTCGATACTAAATCCTCGATCAGTTTGGCTACTGATGCCGCTGTACCAATGCCTTTTTCTTCCATCGCACCCAAAAGATAGCCAAGGGTTGTGATGGGCTGCTCCGCCCATACGCTCTCTACCCGCAGGCCGTTTTCAGATGGAAGGCATGTCGTCATGACGGGGAATCCCCATTTAGGATAATCTTGGCGAAAACGCCAATAGCCGATTCGCTCGCTATCTGCCTCAACACAAGCAATCGCCAGCAGCATCTCAGAATCACCATAGATAAAACGTGTATGCCGCAAGATAGGAGGAACGAGAGTACAAGCCAAAGCACAGTCCCATATCACTTTATACAAACGTCGTCGTTTCTCCGGAATCGCTTCCGCGATAGATTCAGGTGAACGAGACCAATCTGTTGGTTGTAGCATGGGGTGTGCGTTCATGGATGCCTCCTTTTGCCAAACTCCGTTTTTTTGATGATTTCCGTAAGCGGTCGCCCTGTTAGAGACTTAACCAGGTCTGTGTCTTTTAGACAAGGCACGTAGTATTGCATCCCCCCACCAGGTAGCACGGCATTACCGTTACGACCAATCTTTTGCATACTTGCCATTCCAAATAATACCGTTACTGGCCGAGACAGTTCGACTTGCACGTATCCAAGGTCTCCATTCCACTCCGCAAGTACCGCTGTCGCAGCACGCCAAGAAGATTCATCGGCATAATCGCTAGGACACATAGGTTCCCAATAATTTCCTAATAACTTATTTATCACACTGCCATGAATAACGCCTTCCACTGTCAGACCAACGGTCCGATACATAGGTGTTCCTACCGGAAGGGTAACTAGCTGAACCAAACCAGAGAAGTTGAGAAGTTCTTCCATCAGATTGTCGAGAGGGATGCCAAGCTTCAAGGCTGCCTGCCTGAGATTGAAATTAAGCGTTCCGTTGGCGGGATACCCCGATAACTCTGGCGCTTCACCTGGGTAGGGATAGACATGAGCGGCCGAACTGGCCAACGCAAAGCGTAACCATGAAGGCGGACGGGTTAAAGAATTCTTTATAAGCCGATTAAACTCCGCCCGCTGTTCAGAGGTGGCGTTATCGTAATCGTACCGGAAGGCGGGATCCAATTTTTCGGCATCAGGCACGTCTCCTCGCGCTTGTATATAAGCTATTGTTCCCGGCAATACTTCAGATCCTGATGTTCTGGAGTAGGTGATTCCGCTCACCGTTCCCATCCTTCCCGTGCGCGATGCCGAACCACATTGGCAGCCATGTGTTCCAATAACTGCATGCGCTTTCCTGCATTCCAACTTCCCAATATCAGCCGTGCATTATGAAGTGTATCGGACGCTTTACCTTCTTCAAATAATCGCCATTGTTCGGACCAGTCCAGATCGAATTCCCGCTTTAGCCCCTGCAAGGCCGAAGCGAAAGCGCAAATCAGGTCCAGACGTTCTTCGTTGCTATCGTCGCTCCAAGCGCGATGGCTTCCCGGCATTTTGGCGACTTCACCAAAAACATTGGCTGCATGCGCAAGAGCTTCAGGAGCAGGTATGACAAAACCTTGTGCGATAAACCTTTTGGCTTCATCGGATATGGGACCCAACATCAACTCGCTGATTTGCCGGGACAAAGAAGCACATTCTTGCGCCAGGACAAACAGGTCAGGATCATTCATGACCGCCCTCCTGATACATTGCGTTCAGGTGATCCTGTGCCTCCGCCGGCTTTATGTTCAACTCGTCGGCGGCAATTGCCAGAATACGCATCGTAGTGCTTGATGGATACAGCCCTGGCACCTGCACTGCACGAGATTCGAATATTTTCTCAAGTTTGCAGCCGACTAGGCTTGCAGCCGACGCCCTTGCGTCTTCTTCGCGCTCGAATCGCCGAGGACCGGCCAAGGTAGAGTCGCCTTCCGGCACGAATGCTTCATACGTCTTGCCTTGGCCATTAGACAACAACGCTCGCACTTCCCACTGATGCTCCTTCCCCAAGTCTGATGATAGAGCAACAATGTCTCGTTTGGCAGCACTAACATAAGGTTCATAGGGCAAAATTCGTTTAAATCGGCGCTGATCCACATGATGAGCATATTCACGCAATAATGCTGCTGCAAGAAGATTAGCGTCAAATTTAGCGCCTGCTTCTCGAAACGACAGTTGAAGTTCATCCGGCGTCACTGAATGGAACCGCATACGGCGCACTTTCAATCCTTCACCAAAAATATCTGCGGAAACTTCCGCAACATGCATGCCAATCAGTTCTCCCGTCATATCATCATCGGTAGCAATAATCACTTCGTCTAAAAGACCCTTGTGATTGTTTAGCGCCTCGGAAAATGTTGGTGGTACTGGCGACCATTCCAGGTAACCATTTGCAGCCATACTGGACTTGCGAAATGACCCACCGGTGGCGATCACATCTACGTTGAATCCCAGTGCGCGTTTTATGGAACAAACTTTATTTATTGCCTCTACCACAACCAACACGCGAGGATAAAGCCGCGTGCCGTGTTGTCGCAAATATGCGCCTAATTTCGCTACCGGACTATTTCCTATGTATCGCTTCCGGGCCTCGTCGGTCGGCGCCGGCCGTAAAGTTTTTCGCGAAGCGAACGCAATGAAACAATCTTTAGCGCGAGACACTGCCACATTCATCAAATACCCGCCGTCGCGATCAGCAAACAGCGAAGTATTGCTACCGTCTTGCTGCACCAGGCTAAACGCGACCACAGGCCGTTCTGCTCCCTGTAGCCGGTGAATAGTGCCGATTGTCATACGATCAATGACGTCTTCCCCGATTAGTGGCCCGAGCCTGTCTTTTAGGAAGTTTTTGGCTAAGCGTGCTTGTGCGGCCAACGGCGTAATTACTGCCAACACTTGATCCAACGGTTTGCCATAGGACTTTGTTAGGCGAATGTGAACAGCTTTTATCCAACGTACAATTTCTTCTAATTCTCCTCTATTGATCCATGATGAACCTTCGCGTGCAGGAACGCTTTCGACCGCAACCCAACTCATCGGCGGCAGCCCCGCCGGAGAATCTTCTGGAAGACGAACAATAGACATTCTGTTGCTATACATCATTGCGTTGCTGTACCCAATTACAGTAGGATGACAGCGATAATGATAAAGCAACGTGATGCCTGGCGCTTCCTCGCAATCATTAACGATAGACGCACGTTGCGCAACATGCATGCCCGAACCCTTGCATGGATAAAACTCTGACGGAACATCGACCGGATCAATGCCTATTGAACGCGCAAAATGTTCGACCCGTGCCATATTAAAAACGGAAACGGGTTGCAACTGTTTGGTGTCACCCACAAACACTGCACTTTTGGCAAATGCCAGGACAGCTACGGCGACCTCAGAAGTGCACTGCCCCGCTTCATCCATAATCAGCAAATCGGCCGGGCATTTGCGTCCCAAGTCGCATAGCTTATGTGTGGTTGCCACAACAATAACACCAAGCATCATCAACTGCCGTATGCGATCCACGTCATTTTTTATAGGTATGTTCTCGATCTGCATTTGCAACCAACGCCCTTCCCAGTAGCGTGCTGCCAGGTGGAAAAGATAAACACGATGTTCAAGATCCTGCAACGAATCGAACCGTGCCCACAACATATCCCGTGCATGTATCCGACGTGCTTCGTTTGTCCCGCAAAAGTTCCTGACATAGCGATGGATAGGGAGTTCTTTTGGCAAAAGACGATTCGGCTTCCACGTCATGGCGTCAATTTCCTGCCAAGACTTCCTTCGACGTGCCCTAAGTTCAAGATGTCTATTGTATGTCTCTTGGGCATTTGCCAATTTTTCTGAAAGCCGGGCATGTTCGCAAAGCACCAGGTTGTTTTGCCGAACAAGATATGCCAAGTTGTTTTTCAACAACGGTATGGTGTCCGACCAATGCACACCCGGCACACCCGCATTAGCGAAGGCGTTTCGTGCCTCGTTTTCCAAAACGACAAAATCTGCCAGGCGTTTCTTGAAAAAGAAACGACGCGCCCATTGCGGTAGCCATGAGCGCCATCCAACAAGAAGATCTTCAACTTCTTTGAGATAAATATTCCCTATTTCAATTACTTTAAATAATAGATCACGTTCAATTTCGATCTTCCGGATCTCCGTAGTTAGCTTATCTATTTGTGCTTTTCCCGAACGAATCGCTCCGGCCAGACGACACCCCCCACGCCAGTTTTCTACAAGGTTTTCCAGGCACTTTTCAAACTTGGCCTGTTCGGACTGCATCAAATTGACACGCTCGGCTATGTGGCGGTGAAGTTCTGCGACAATCGTAGCAACTTTCAGATTTGCAGTTCGTTGAATCTTGAGAAAATTGCAGGCACGATTGAGATAAGCCTCTACATGCCTATTGATAGGGATCTCGCTAAACTCACTTGCAGCAGCTTGCGGTGAAAACGGATTTTTGGTCTTATCATCCCAAGACAACTGCATAAACTCCGGGTAGTCTTCCGCAGCCTGCTTGCTAGGGTAAAGCCACCCGTAGCTAGGCAATCCGTCCAACCAGCGGCCAGTAATGTCCCCTGAATCGCATCCAGGCACTTTACTAAACGCTTCTATGATGTTGACTATTGCCTTATTCGTTGCGCCAGTACCATATGTAATCGGAGGGGAAGGCAGTTGGTCCAAGGCCGCCTTCACCCAACGAGATGCAAGAACGGCCCGAAGAAAAGACGTCTTACCTGTTCCAGGCGGTCCATTGATCGGAAGAATGCACTGACCCTCCTTCTGTTCAAGCGTAGCCGCATGCATGGCAGCCAGCCGTTGCGATGGATCCAGTGGGAATGAAACCTCTCTATCGTTACCGTTATCTTGGCAAATGTCCATATTTCCCATAAATTCGTTACGGGGCGCTGTCGCAAGGCGTATGTTAACCGGATTAACAACACCTTGCACAATCGTATTAACGGCAATCGACTTTAGATCCCCCATAAGTATTTCTTCATATATGGCTCGCCATTGTGTTGCCTGGATCTTTTCTTTATCAACGATCTGCGCACTTAGGTTGGGCTCATAGTTACCAAAAACTTTCTGCGCAAACTCATGCAGCGGTCCCCCAAACATCTCGGTACAACGCACATCGAGTTCTTTCAAAAACCCCTTCCAACCAGCCAAGGCCTCGGAAGGCCATGGGCGGCCAATGACTTCGGCAATGGATTCTTCACTAAAGTCGCCTAACGGTTCATTGTCTAAATTAAAGAATTCCGATTTTGACACCATTAACTGCGATGATTCATTCGGGCCAAGGTAGCCATTGAAGGCATCTCCTGCATCGGGCGTTAAGGTAACCGTCAGCAGCACCCTTGAATACGAATTCGGCTTATTCTTGTTCTTTGGGATCATAAAGGCCAGAACAGCCTCCTTGCAATCAAGCGGAGTTTTAATAGGCCCGCTCCGTAACTCTGCCAGGCTAACCGAAAGCGCATCTTTCGCGTTTATAATGGCGTCCATGTCCTGAAGTTTGGCTAATTCCGCAAGGAATCGCAAAATGACCGGGGCATCCATCCCCTTTTTTTCATTTGCACGCTTCAGTTCAATTTTCTGAAGTTGAGGTGATGCTTTTAGCCACGCAATCCATGCTTCTGCGGAAGCAATATCCGTTAGACTTGGTGGGGGCGGGGTATCAGACAACGATTGCACACCTTTGATGGCATAGGGGAGCTTGTTTTTATGAAATTCGTTGGGCTCTTTGCCCCGAATGATCGTATCCAGACACTGACCGAGGATGGCATAATTGCAGGCCACTTGGGAATCAATAGACAATAAGGCACTGGCAGGAGGCAGATTAAGACGTTTTAGCCCTTCGTCACCTAATTTTATGATCTTTGACGGCATATAACCTCTCCCAAGCATTAGGCATCAAGATTAGGACAGGTGCATTTCGGAAACAGCTTTCTTCAGCACATCCTTGACGAAGGCGTTCAATGTCTTACCTTCTTGAAGTGCGCCGGCAACAAGCATTTCATGAAGAGACGGATCAAGGCGAAGGTTGAAGGCTCCCTTGAAAGGTTTTTCCGGCTCTTTCCCAATTTTCCGGCAGGTTTCAAGATAGTTTTCGATGGCCGCCTTGAAATCCTGTTCAAGTTCTTCCACTGACGAACCTTCAAAGCTGATGGAGTCATTGATGCCCAGGACATGCCCATGAAAGATTCGATCATCGGCGTCAAACTGGACGGTTCCAACATACTTCTTGTATTTTAAATAGTTTTTGCTCATGGCTTAACCCCTATCATTGCCAAGAAGTCTCTTATTTTTTCGACTGCGTACTTGTTTATTAGACTACTCGGGTGCGGTTTGTGGATGTCCAGGACCTTCTTATCGAAAACCACGGAAACACGCGATCCCATGCCTTCAAATATATCGGCGCCGATTGACCTGAAAAGAGAATGAACAGCACGCCATGATACATCGCAGCGTGTCGGCTTTTCGTATATATCCGCAAGGGTCTTCCTTTGCCTCTTGTTCATGGATAGAAGAATATCAGAAGCAGAACGATAAGGCAAAGAGAAAACCATGAATTAGTTACAAGCAAATACTGCGGCTATTTACCGTCTTTTCCGGGCATTGCCACCGCCACCGCCACCACCACATCTTGTGGTCCCGCTCCGCCAACCACAATATATGCTATTTTGTGTAAAATAATGCTTGACAAACCCTTTTTCATGCCTCAAAGTAATACAAAATGAGGTGTGCGGTACAAGCACGATATGCAATTAGCGTGTACCGTGCCGGTCAAATATGCTGTATGCACAACGTGCAGCAGCAAGAGAAGACAGACAAGAAAGAAGAAAAAGAAAAGAAAGGAGGTGAAATTATGGCAGTACGCGGAAAACAGAGATGGACGCCGGTCGATGCTCTGAAGCAGCAGTTTGACGATGGCAGGGATTACATCTCCTGCCCGGAGTGCAAATACTTTCTGGCAGACATCAAACCGAACTTTCATGTGGTTCAAGAATTTTCGTGCCAGTTTAGCGATGGGCGAGTTCACCTTACCTGCCCGAAATGCCATGCTTTGCTTGGAAAGAAGTTCTGGGATCGCCCGACGATAGGTGACAGGATCAGGTACGCCTGTGAGTTCCAAATCTCCGATATGAGCTGGAGGGCCAGGTGGATTACGTCCCTGGTGATTTCGGTTGGACTGGTGGTGGGGCTGAGTATTATGATGGCCTTGGATTCAGGGCATTCTTGGGCTACTTGGCTGAATTATGTCATCAATAATTTTGGTGATTTCCTTAAAGGATTAATCGCCCTTTTGGGATTGACAGTTATGCTTTTCGGATTTATCTGGGTGTTCTTGTCTCCAGGCGGTGGGAATTACAACTACGCATGGTTATGGTGGTTCAACAATAACAGGCGATAAGAGGCCGCTTCTTTCGAGAAAGCGGCCTTTGTTTTTTTGGAATCAAGTATGTTTTCGTTCGGCAAAGGTGGCCGCTTCAAGATGAGCTACGATTTTTCCAATCGACATTTCGTCTAATTCCAAAACGCCTATTATGTTTCCGTTGATTTCTTCTTTGCTGCTAACGGCAAAAAGTATCTTTCTCGTCTTTATGACGCATTCCAAGACAAGCATATCGAGAAGGATAAGATGCCATTTGCCGATTTGCAAAAGAAACAGGTTGTCTTTCTTGGCAAGATGATACTCAGGTACACGATCTTCTTCTGCTTGTATGCCCTGATCGAAGATAACGAATAAACCATAATCAGACGCAATCAGTTTGTACGGCAATATCCAATTTGACATTATCTATTCTTTTTGGTGTTGGTCATTATTCTTCCGCAATACGTTGCATATGCCGCATAGCCTCTTCACCTTTTTCCTTTGTTATGCCTCCACCGCCAGCAGCACCAGCACCAGTAGCACCGCCTTTCGGAATTAAGGCGGGTCGGACAGTCAGCCATTGACCGGCAAGTTTTGAGATGCTATCTACGGCATATCCTCCGACACCCGCTACGTCCTGGCCCCAATTTTTGGCTTGTTCCTTATTTTGACCAAAAACATTTTGAGCTGCCCACTCAACTGCCTCCCTCGCACCCGCGCTCCCCATGCCTCTGTAATCAACGCCACCGTCCTTACTTACCTTGTCCACATCCTCGTGTAGATGGGAACCTGCCCTGCCTTCTGTCCTAACAACATTGCCTTGCTGATCTTTAATTTTTGTCACAGCACCGTGAACGGGGTCAGTTGTCCTTTCCGTTTGAGTATAGTTGGTATCGGAGTTAACAAGATTTCCCTTTTCGTCTAAGTTGTATGTGCCTTCCGGTCTGAGTTTTTGGTTGATTTGGAAATCTCTGGTTTCTGTACCGCTCAAGTTTCGCGTATAGTCCCCGTAATTTGTGGTAAACTTCCCGTCTGTATGAATTTCCGTATTATGCCTATTGGTATTGAGGGTTCCGCTTGTTATATTTACCGCACCGTTGTTTATATCCGTTTTATTTCCCAAGGTGGTTTGTTCGTGATCAGTACGTACCCGATCAACTCCCGTTTTCGCGCCTATGCTGGTTATCTTGTCCTCCGTTCCCTGAATTCTGGCCACGTCGCCTACCTTCAGCCTGGTCTTTCCGCCCTGGGCCTCAATCCGTTTATTGAGCGCGTGAACGTTTTTGTCGGTGACGGCTACATCCACGCCTTGGGCAGTGCGTAATTGAGTGTAGAATCCTTCCCGGCCTTCTTTCGTGCCCATGTCGTGCCCGGCCAGTTTGCCCATGGCGAATGTGCCCATACGGTCAAAATGGGTTTGGACTTCACCCAGGGTCACGGCTCGTGCCGCGCTTCCGAACCCCACCTCCTTCAGGTAGCCCTCGAAGCCGAGTGTTTTTGCATATTCAGTAAATGAACGAACTATGCCGTGGTCTGCTATTGCGGCGTTCCAGTTGCCCCTGCCGGTCAGTTCGGCTCTCTTCTTGGCTGCTTCGATCATGCCGTGCATCGTTCCATATGATGCTGCGTATGCGGCAAACCGTAGATTACCGACGCCTCCCGCACCGTCCCTTTCCCCGGTAATACCTGAGTATTCTTTTCCCCCCGCTGCGTAGCCAGCATTCCCCACATCTACCAGACTACCGTTGGCCGCATCCAGCTTTCCAAGTCCAGTACCGGTTCCGCCGGCAGCGTTTGCACTGGCTGCCTTCGCCACTAGGGAGACGTCTCCTCCCGTCGCCGCCAGCATACCGCCGCCGCCGCCTGTTGTTGCGGCCCCGAGAGATTCATGCATCTTCGACAAATTCTGCCAGTCACCTCCCGCCGCTGTCATGCTTCCTCCCGCCGCGCCGATGTTCTGCGTGTCTTGTATGGCAAGAGTATTTGCCAGGGTCTCCGCGTACCCCCTTGCTCCCCCATATGTACCCATTTGGTGGGTCAGCATCTTTACGGTTGCTTCGCCTTTCACGACGCTTGCCTGGTGCCCCATTTGGCTCGACAGGATGGAGCTTCCGGCAATGGTATCGTTATCGATGCTGTGATTACCCATGGATATGTTGCCCATACCCATGACCTGCGTACCTGTGCTCTGGGCCGTTGCCACGGTATGTTGTCCCCCGAAGGTACGGACAGCCTGCGTTGCCGCATATGACCCGCCGGACACCAGCCCCCAGGCCAGTCCCGGAACGGCGGGCGATAGTATGCCGACGTATCCCAACGTCAATTCAAGTTGTTGCGCTATCTGATCTACGGACCTGAAAGACGGTCCCTTGTAGGTATCGGTAAGCAGAATATTGCTGACAACCCTTTGCACCTCGACGTCGGCGTACAGGTTGATCAGAACGTAGATCGGCACCCACATTTGCAGCCACAAGGCCAGCTTGCCGTAAAAAAGCAGGGCGGACAGGCCGCCGAAGACGATAAACAGGGGCAGCAGGACCGACATGCCGTAGATTAGCCCTTCAGCAATGGCCCGCGTGGTGTGGACGAGGCTATTGAAGAACTTGGCCGCCGTCAGCCATCCGGAGGTTGTAGCCTTGCGTGATATTGTGTCCGCCGCGCTGGACGAGCCGCTTAGATACGCATAATATGCGTTGTAGGAGTCACGGATGAGATTTATCAGCGCCAGGGTTTTGAGCATCTCATCGTAGTCGGTGCTGCTATCGGGGAAATATCTTGCGAATACTTCGTTGGTCAAGGCTCCGCTACCCAGGTTTATGGGATTGCTGGCAGAAACGATGCCTGTTAAGCCGCTGTTGCCGGACAGCTTGGTTTCCAGGTCTTTCTTCCAGGCGGCCATGTGCGTATTCCATAGGTTATCCGCCAGCACTATGGCGTCCGCGCAAGATGCATAACCGACCTCATTGGGGGCGACGATCGTAACATTCGGGGACCTGTACAAAGATCGTTTCAGATGCTCCATGAGATCATCGGTTGTGCTCAATTCGTCAAGGGCAATTGTTCTGCTCCCGTTCGTCCCGTCCAGGTTGGAATAGTTGGGAAACACGCACCTGATACAATATTCCGAGATGGTTTTGGAGATCAGCGACGCCTCGGGCGGCATGTTCTCCGTGCTGCTGTTCGGCGGGTAGATGTTCATCAGCGCGTCGGTGTATTTCGCACCGAGGGCCATCCCGCCGTTGCGGAACTGTAAAGAGTCGGGCAGACTGAATACCGTCTCGAATTCCTTACCGATGGTATCCCCGATAGCGGACATCATATAGGCGACGAAGGCAGACGGCAGTGGCACGTTTGCCACCACCTGGGACTGTTCTGGAGCGACCCGGTCTATTATTGACACGTTTGCTTTTGGAGTAAGGAAGATCCCCAGGACTATGCCGGCGGTAATGACCAGCGATATGATGGTCACAGGCCCTTCGCCGTGATATATTTCGCCGGCAGGACCTCTTTGGCCACCGGCGCTGATGAGTGACGATATGGTAGTCGTCAAGGCGTAAAGCACCATGAGGATCAGGCCCATTTTGACGAGGGAGTGAATAAAGCCCCCGCTTGTGATCATGGCAATGCCGTTGAACACGGCGGCCAGAAAATCACCGGAGCCGTAAGAATAAACCTCGTAGGTCGAGTCCGCGAAGGACGTGTCGGGCAGCAACAGCGCCGACAGTAGCGTGGATATGCAAATAACGACGTGCTTTCTGAAGAAAATGGGCGTTTTCAAGCTCAACCTCCTGTTTTGCCGGCAATTATTGTCCTACGCGATAGTTGATGGCCTTTTGCACTGCTTTCGATTTTGTGGCAATAGCCGCGTTGATGCTCGCCTGAAACTTAATCGTGGCCACCTGAGTCTGGAATCCTTGCATATACTTATCGAACAGTTCCTGGCGGGAAGCCTTGATCACCTTTATCTGTTCACGCACGTCCTGTTCTTTCATGCCACAGGCGGTAATGTTCATGGTGCCTCCCTCGTAGATTTCCAGGAAATTCTGTATGTGATGCCATGCCAGCGTAGCGCCAACAAGCTCCGATGTGAGGTCTATGAGCGCCTTTGCTATATCAGGGGATTCCTTGGACACCGATCGGAGCATGGTCCCTATAGCCGGGATAGGAACGGCATTGATAAATGTCTTTTCATCATCGGTGATCGCCTCCTCCGGGTCCTTCTTGATTTTTTCGTAGATCGCCTTCATCATGTCACTTGCTCTTTTGGCGTACCCATCCAGAGAGCTGTCTTCGGTGGTTACGTCTTGGCAAATATCGCTGTCTCCGAATCCGCCGGTTCCACATTTGAGCAGTTTTACCGTCCCGCCTTCCACAAGCTCCGCGAGGGTCAGCGTCGGGCGGGCGTGCTGACAGGTCGATCCCTCTTCAGATCGCGTGTACCAGGTGCCGATCAGCGACATGATCTCCTGTCGTTCAGCGGCAGTAAGCTGGAATTGTTTGAGCGCCTGATGAGTCGTGGAGTCCTTGGGGGCGCCTTTGCGCTTTTCTTGGTTGTAATTCGTAGACCGCAAGAGTGAATTGTTGCGTAGCTGTTGCCTTACCTCGCTTTCACTGCCGGCGGCACAGGTGAGGTATCCCGCGACATGATCATAGCCGCCATTGGCTATCGCACCCTTATCCGCTTCGCACGATTTCATGTCCCATAAGTTCAGCGCATCCCCGGCAGTGTTGACCAGGGACTTGGCAGCCATACAGGAATCCATGCCGTACTTATTCAAGTCGTTCATATATTGGCGAAGCTGTTTGATTGTGGCGTTGCAGGTGGGGCAGACGGCTTCCAATCCAAGAGAAAATGCGTAACCCAGGGCGTTTTGCCCTATGGCCTGGAGAAACTGGGTGAACTGCTCAGCATTGATAAAGGAAAAAGACCCGCCGAAGATGTCGATACCACCGCAGCCGGCCTTGATGAAAGGCTCCTTCCATGTGAACGGTTGCAGCGATGTACTCGGTACACGCGCCGAGAGAGAACCGCCGACAAGGAACCCCCGCGTCTGTGCCGTATATGCTCCCGGATCGGTAACATTTACCCGACCGCCCCAACGCGTGAACATGTCGTTGAGCGAGTCGTTAAGGTTCGCTGTTGCCGGCGTCACCAGAAGTGCGAGAAGAAGAATAATGGCGCATATCTTCCGTAATTCCATAGTGGTAAAGTCTCCTTTCGAGGTCCGATAGGGTTATAGATCCCGTTCCTATATGCTCGAAACGGTCTTCGTCCGGGTAAGCGAGATACCATGCAGGCACGGACGTGATGCCGAGGCTTGCCGTTATCCCGTTATCCTGCCTGGTGTTTTCCAGGCCGGGCAGGGGCGAATCAATCGTTATGGGCACGACGTTAAAGCCGGGATGGGCATTTTGGAAGTCGGCCACCACTCGCGCCGCGTGTTGACATGCCGAGCAGCCGGAACTGTATATGAAGAACAGGCCGGCCTTGCGGCCCAGAAGATCTACGGCTTCCTTCATGTCGTGATCTACCTGGGTTGTACCGGTATTCATGTAAAGATCGGGATACTTCATCAGCATGCGCTGCCATATATGGGCAAGCCTTGTGGACATGTCCAGCGTCTCTTTCTGGTAGCGCATGTACCTGACGACGTTTTCCTCCGTCGGGTTCACCATAGCCTTGCTGAGAAGACGGTCCCCTTCCTTTTTGATCAGCTCCGTCGCCAGGGGCGCTTCCTTGGTGTCCGGTTTGGCGGCTGTGGAGGACGGGGGAGGGCTTTCCGGCTGGTCGGGAGGCTCCGGCTTTTCGTTGTAGAAGAACCAGCCCTCATCATGATGTTCCCACCATCTTTTGTGGGTGTTGGATGCTGCATCGGCAGTAAATGCAACCAATACTATCAGGGCGGTGAAGCCGGCGAGGATGGTTTTATAATATCTGGTGGTCGGTAACATCCTTATTCCTCGGCCTCTTCGGCGGTTTTCTTTTTCTTGGCAGGCCTCAAATAATCCGTTGCGTCTTCAGCATTTCCAGCGAGATATACGTCCTTCAGCAGAACGATCTTGCCAGTGCCGCTGCCCAATCGCGTTATCCCCCTCTCAAGCTGTATCAGAAAATCGGACAACTCCTTGTCCGCGGCGGCAATCGTTTCGTTGGTTGGATTCTTCTTGTACATCTCAACCAACTCTCTCCTCTTGTCATCGACAATGCTTTTTACGTCCACAACGTAAACGTCAACGGCGTTTGCCTTAGAAAACAGCCAGCCGCTCAACGATCCCGCCAATATTGACACGATGAGGCACAGCCCCAGGAAGATGTTGTCCGGGCGGTTGGAGGGGGCAGGGGAGGTGGATGCGGGGGGCGAGGGTGTTTCAACGGGATTATGGGCTTGGCAAGGCGCTTCGTTTTCCATGTGTCTTCTCCTTTCTTCCATATTACTTCCCGAGAAGGGGGGATTGGCAAAAAAAATCAGTATAGGTATCTGTTGGACAAAAAACTTGACAAGTACAGAGGGCGGTGTATATCAAAATACATCGTGGAGGAATTATGAGTACACTGAAAAGAACGCAAATGTATTTCCCGGAGGATTTGCTTGTTGAATTGAAAAAACAGGCCAAGGAAAAGAACACCACCATTTCCGACATTGTTAGAAAAGCAGTTATCGGATCGGTCCGGCAGGGAAAAGCGAAGGACTGGGAATGTGATTCCTTATGGAACATGGTGGGAGCGGGTGAGTCCGCTGAGGGGGACCTTTCAGTAAATCATGATCAGTATCTTTACGGAGGGCACGGAGATTGAGAATATTCGCGGATTCATCGGCATGGTTGGCTTTGCATGATCGGAATGATAAGTATCATCAGGATGCCGTTGGAAAAAGTCTCCAGATCAAAGAACGGAAGATAACAATCGTCACGTCCGATTACATCCTCGATGAAAGCATCACCTTGATTCTTTTTCGGACATCCCATTCTTCCGCTGTCTTGTTTGGTGAATCAATCATGGCAAGCAAGATAATAGAGCTGATCAACATAGACATGGCATATTTTCGGAAAGCGATGAAATATTTCAAGAAATTTCATGATAAGCAGTACAGTTTCACAGACTGTACGAGTTATGTTCTCATGCAGGAATTGAAAATATTGAGAGCATTTACTTTCGATAATCATTTTCGGCAAATGGGATTTCAAATATTTTGATCATTCTCAACGCGCTGATCAACAATCATGTCAGCGAAACGAGACACAGAGTTGAGCGCCTGGTTGGATCATCAACTCATTCCGCGTCCGTGCGGGACGAGCGATGATCCTGGTTGTCCGTACTGCTCCGGCGGTATGGGGCAACTCGCTCAACCAGACTCGGCCCGATAGCTCATAACGTGTTGTCGGGCTACGTTACCGGCGAATATATAGGCACTCCGGGATGCTTCGCCAGTCCCGGACCCTGCGGCAGGTGGTCAAACAGCGCAGACCAGGGAAATGAGCAGTGCTGCCTGCACACAAACCGCCGGATAACATTGTCGAGGCGACCTTTACCGGGGGAACCCGAGTAACCGGACGGGAAACCGTCCACCCAATTTGAAGGAGAGATTTTGCAGCGCGTTTTCGTAGTGGACACCAATAAGAAACCATTGAGCCCCTGCACGCCGGCCAGGGCGAGGATGCTCCTGCGGAAGGGCAAGGCGGCGGTCTATCGCCGGGAACCCTTCACGATCATCCTCAAGTACGAGATCGAAGAACCCGTGCCGCCGGTAGAGTTGCGAATCGATCCCGGCAGCAGAACCACGGGGATCGTCGTGGTGGGGAAGTGCAAGAAGGGGGACAAGGTGGTATGGGCCTGCGAGTTGGAACACCGGGGTCTGGCCGTCAGGGATGCCTTGACTTCCCGGCGAGCAATCCGGCGGGGACGCAGGAACAGGCATACCCGCTACCGCCAGCCTCGGTTCAATAACCGTACCCGGCCCGCTGGATGGCTGCCGCCTTCCCTTATGTCACGGGTAAATAACGTCGTTACGTGGTCGGGGAAGATCCTCGCCCTGGCGCCTGTAGCCTCCATCGCCGTCGAGACCGTCCGGTTTGACACCCAGGCGCTCCAGAATCCGGAGATCAGCGGTATCGATTACCAGCGGGGGACGTTGTTCGGTTACGAGGTCCGGGAGTACCTGCTGGAGAAGTGGGGGCGGAAATGCGCCTACTGCGGGGCGGAGAACGTTCAATTGGAGATCGAGCATATTGTCCCCAAGAAACCCATTCGAGGGCCACACGGTACGGACAGGATAAGCAACCTCACCATTGCCTGTGTCCCGTGCAATGAGGACAAGGGCAACAAGCCTATCGAGGAGTTCCTCGCCGGCAAGCCGGAGGTCCTCCGGAAGATACGCGCCCAGGCCAAGAAGCCCCTGATCGACGCGGCGGCGATCAATGCTACAAGGTACGCCATTGGCAACGCGCTCAAGTCCCTGAACGTGCTGGTGTCCTTCTGGTCCGGAGGGCGCACCAAGTTCAACCGCTCCAAGCAGGATTATCCGAAGGCCCACTGGATAGACTCTGCGTGTGTGGGGGAGGCCGGCGGGCAAGTGTTCCTCAAGCCGGATATGCAAGCCCTGAAGGTGAAAGCCTGCGGACGGGGCACGAGACAGGTGGTGAAATCCGACAAGTACGGCTTTCCTCGTACTGCCGCCGGAAGAATCAAAAGGGTACACGGCTTCCAAACGGGGGACATGGTAACTCTCAACCAAACCACTGGCAAGTACGCCGGATTACACTATGGAAGAATGGCGGGAATAAGAGCAACAGGAATGCTCGACATCAAGACACTCGCCGGCCTCAAAATAACCTCAAGGCACGATCGCTTCCAAATCGTGCAGAAAGCGGATGGATATGCCTACGTGCACTGACAACCAACACCAGGCGAATATCCCCCACAAGCCCGGCGACCGCTCTGCTCCGTCTCAACTGCGCAACCGGGTCGGGGCGTCGCCCTGCGTCCATGCAGAGCTCCATGGAAGAAATCCGGGAAGATCCTGCTGGTGGAAAGAATCTGGACGATAACGCATCGCGTGTTGGCTGTTGGGTTCAATGAAAATGTTCTTGGCAACACATGGTGGGCATTAGACGGTCAAGGTTTAGGGCCAAAACATGAACAAGCTCTTTTGCTATGGCTAAATTGTGGCTCATCCGGTTGATGCGTACTTTTTGTAGTTGAAAAAAATGGACATACCCCCCAAAAGGAAATTTATCGAGGATTTCCAGTTACAAAAGGGGGAGCATGTCCACGAGTCTCTTGTACCATGGTT
>Ga0302252_1000383_pt1 | contig 41571 bp, 55 predicted proteins | sample AAG_RA_Leu_MG_FD_193511 | JGI IMG/M metagenome (GOLD analysis project Ga0302252, IMG submission 193511) | Enriched activated sludge microbial communities from anaerobic digester in WTTP, New Holstein, Wisconsin, United States - AAG_RA_Leu | ecosystem: Engineered > Bioreactor > Anaerobic >... | reverse complement strand
TGCGTTCGTGCTCTGTGCCGGCTCCCGTGACAACACCGGGATTGGCAAGCCATACTGCAGCCGTTTCTGCTGCATGTATTCGCTGAAGCACGCCCACCAGATCATCGAGAAGATCCCGGGATGCATTCCCTACATCTTCTACATGGATATCCGTTCCTTTGGTAAGATGTACGAAGAGTTCTACTACCGTATCCAGGACGAGGGCGCGAAGTTCATCCGCGGCCGTGTGGCAAACATCCTTGAGGACCCCAAGACCAAGAACCTCCATGTCTATACCGATGACACCCTCCTCAACCGCCCGGTTGACATGGAAGTCGACATGGTCGTGCTCGCAGCGGCAATCGAACCCAAGGCGGATACCAACCGGACCCGGAAGCTCTTCGGTGTCTCCTGTTCCATGGACGGCTGGCTCCTCGAAGCCCACCCGAAGCTGAACCCATGCGGTACTACAACAGCTGGTGTCTTCCTTGCCGGTGTCTGCCAGGGCCCGAAGGATATTCCGGACACGGTAGCATCCGCAGAAGGTGCGGCATCCGCTGCATCGATCCCGATCCACATGGGAGCAGTCGAACTCGAGCCGTACTTCGCCATGTGCATTGAAGACAAGTGCGCAGGCTGCGGTATGTGTGTCAACCTCTGCCCGTACTCCGCTCTCTCCCTTGTTGAGAAGAACGGCCGGACCGTCATGCAGGTCACCGAGGCCAAATGCAAGGGCTGCGGTACCTGCGGTGGCTTCTGCCCCGGTGGTGCAATCTGGATGAACCACTTCGCGACACCCCAGATCGTGGCACAGATCGATGCCTTCCTGCTCGGAGGTGAGCAGTAAATGTCTGCACCAGGAAACTTCCCCATCCCCAAGCGTGGCCCCGGTATCTGGCAGCCCAAGATCCAGGGTATCGTCTGCAACTGGTGTTCCTATGCCGGCGCTGATCTTGCCGGCGGTGGCCGTATCCAGTATCCTCCCGATGTCCGGATCGTCCGTGTCATGTGCACGGGCCGTATCGATGCACTCTTCGTACTGAAGGCCTTCGCTGACGGCGCCGACGGTGTTCTCGTATCGGGATGTCACTTCGGTGACTGCCACTACCTTGAAGGCAACTACAAGGCAGCCAAGAGGATGTTCATGGTCAAGCGCCTGATGAAGAGCATCGGCCTTGACGACCGCCGCTTCCGGATGACCTTTGTCTCGGCATCCGAGGGTGCAAAGTGGGGCGCTGTGATCACTGATGTGGTCAAGACCATCAACGAACTTGGCCCCAGCCCCATCACCGAGATCCGTAAAGAGATGGCGATCAAGTAACGGTGAAAACCAGGGAGACGATATCTCCCTTTTTTTTACCCGCGTTCCAGCTTAAAATCGCACAAGAAAGCACTGCAAATCCAGCTTTCGGGGAGACGATTCGGGCAAAGGACCCAGCCCCAAAAGCACCTTTTTTATACAGAGCGCATACCAGAATCGAAAATTCTTATATATATCATAACAATCAGTTGTACAAATTTTATTTTTGTTAATATTGCGTAAAAAAATGAAACCCCATTAATATGTAGTATTTGAACATTGCTCATGATTTTATTTTCATTCCTCGTGAGATATAAAATTATTTTCCGGGATAAAATAGGAATACTTATATGGCGAAATTGGGAATTATTGGTTGTCCCATCTTTAGGGGACGTGCAATAGCGACTTTCATTCATGACTCGTGTTCCTGAAGAGGACACGCTCTCGTTCAGCGACAGTATTGTATCGCGGTTAAATGAAATTTGGAGGAATTCAAATGGCAAAATACAAAGACACAATCGACCTCTACGACGATGAGGGTAAGCTCTTAAAGAGCAACGTCGCAATCGACAAGATCAGCCCCCTGACAAACAAGGGAACCGCTGGTATCATCGACCTTACCAAGAGGACCGTTGCAGTCAACCTTGGCGGTATCGAGGAAGCACTCAAGACCGGTAAGATGGGCGGCAAGTCCAACCAGATCCTCGGCCGCAGCATGAGCTGCAGCTGTGTCAAGGACTGCGATGCACTCGCAGCCAAGATCAAGGACATGGTCCAGGTCGAATCCGGTGACAACACCAAGATCACCAAGGTCGGCGGCGGCAAGATGCTCCTCGTCGAGGTCCCGTCTGCCCGGCTGAACGCGGCAGCAACCTACGATGCAGCATCGACCTGTGTCGCAGCAGCCACCACCTATGCACTGATTGACCAGTACCAGGTTGGCATGTTCGACGGAGCCTACGTCAAGGGCGCAGTCTGGGGTACCTACCCGCAGACGATGAGCATGGACGGCGGCAACATCGTCACGATCATGTCCATCCCGCAGAACAACGAAGGCCTCGGCTATGCACTGCGCAACATCCCGGCAAACCACGCGGTCATGATGACCCACCGGAACGCAATGCAGGCAGCAGCCCTCATGTCGACCTTTGAACAGGCCGGTGAATTCGAGATGGGTGCCGCAATCGGCCCGTTCGAGCGTGCCCAGCTCCTGCTCTACGGGTACCAGGGACTCAACGCAAACAACATCGTCTACGACCTCGTCAAGAAGAACGGCAAGACCGGAACCATCGGTACTGTTGTCCAGTCCCTTGTCGAGCGTGCCATTGAGGACAAGGTCATCAAGGCAGGCAAGAAGGGCAAGAGCGGCTACATCTTCTACGAGACCAAGGACCCCATGCTCTGGAACGCCTACGCATCCGCAGGCACCCTCGCTGCAACCATGGTCAACTGTGGTGCAGGACGGTTCGCCCAGGCAGTTTCCGCAACCCTGCTCTACTTCAACGACCTGCTCGAGCACGAGACCGGCCTCCCCGGCTCTGACTTCGGCCGTGCAATGGGTGTTGCAGTCGGGTTCTCGTTCTTCAGCCACTCGATCTATGGTGGCGGCGGCCCCGGTACCTTCAACGGTAACCACGTCGTGACCCGCCACGCAGCCGGTGTCGGTATGCCCTGTATCGCAGCAGCATGCGCACTGGATGCAGGCACCCAGATGTTCGGCCCCGAGGCCACATCCAAGGTCTACCAGGACACCTTCGGCCAGATTGACTCGTTCAAGAAGCCGATGCAGGCAGTTGCAAAGGGTGTATAACCCCATTCGATACAAATGACGGAAGCCACGTTCCCCCAGTGCAGGGTTGACTCCGAACGGTTCATGAACCCCGAGACAACCGAACGCCTGCTGAACCAGATCATATCAGTGCCCGGAGTACGGCGCATGGTCCTGAACGGACCACGCCTTCCGGCAACAGTTCCCTACGGCCCTTCCAGGGGCATCGATAATCCCCATCCCATGCGGAAGACCATCCGTGTCGGTGACCAGGAGATGGAACTGCAGGTTCATGTAGGCACGGTCCTCTTAGAGCTCGAGAACCGCGATATCATCCCTGCGCTGAAAGCCGCAATCGAACCGGTGTTCAAGGATTTTTCTTTCCATATAAAGGAAGGCAGGTTCATGAAGACCGAACCGTCGCTTGTGGATTTCTGCAAGTACGGTCCGGATGCGGACAAGGAAATAATCGGCCTTGCTGATCCAAAAAGCAAGTCCAGACCCATAATCATCCAGGGAACCAAATAAGATGCCAATCGGACGAGTAACCCAGGTTGTTGACTGCCGCGAGGCGATGGGCATGGGTAAAGGAGGCGGGCTTGCCCAGAGGGGCACCATCTCCGAATGCCGGTACCCGGACGTCATCGTGGTCGGAATGTCTCCCGGACGCCGCCACGTGACCAAGCCGGTCTGCGATATCACCTCAGGCCTGCGACAGCAGGGCGTTGAATACAGCATCAGTACGCTGGTGCTGAACGCCGGAAGTGGCGTACCAGCGGACGCACCGAAACTAGCCGGTGGCGTCCTTGGCGCTGCAATGGGACTCACCGAAAAAGAGATCGCACAGATTGAGAAACACAAAGTCGCCATCCTTCACCACGGGAACGTACGTTCCCATGTCGTCGAGAAGGTCAGGTATATTCTTCAGGCCTGTGATGTGAAGGCAATTGTCGTTTCCCAGTGCCCTGTTGATTTTGAGGATTTCGCAAAGGCGGGTGTGAAGACACCGGTCGTGATGCCCCCAGAAGACAAGATCCGGACCAAAGGTACGGTGATGTCCATCGTGAGTGGCGTGACCCGGGGCCAGACCCCCACGCGCGAAAAAATGGCAGAAGTCATTTCATCTGTAATGAGAATCGTGAAACAGAAAGATTCATTGGAGTGATATAACAATGGCATACAAACCCCAGTATGGGCCCGGCCAGTCTGTACCCGCCGCTAACAGGCGCAAGCAGATGGACCCCAGCCGCAAGCTCGCAAAGCTTCGTGATGTCTCCGACAAGGACCTCGTCCTCATCATGGGACACCGTGCACCCGGCTCTGCATACCCGAGCGCCCACCCGCCGCTCTCCGAGCAGCAGGAGCCCGCCTGCCCGATCCGCAAGATCGTAACCCCCACCGACGGTGCAAAGGCCGGCGACCGCGTCCGCTACATCCAGTTCTCCGACTCGATGTACAACGCACCCTGCCAGCCCTACCAGAGGAGCTACCTTGAGGCATACCGCTTCCGCGGCATTGACCCGGGTACCCTGTCCGGCCGTCAGATTGTCGAGTGCCGTGAGAGAGATCTCGAGAAGTACGCCAAGGAACTTGTCGGAACCGAGCTCTTTGATACCGCACTTACCGGCATCCGCGGCTGCACTGTCCACGGACACTCCCTCCGTCTCGATGAGAACGGAATGATGTTCGACATGCTCCAGCGTGCTGTCATCGACAAGAAGTCCGGCGTTGTCAAGATTGTCAAGGACCAGGTCGGTGTCCCGCTCGACGCCGAGGTCAAGCTCGGCAAGGCAATGGACGCAAAGTGGCTCAAGGCAAACACCACCATGTTCCACTCAGTATCCGGCGTTGGCTTCCGGGACGACCCCGAATACGTTGAGTACATCCAGCGCATCCACTCGCTCAGGACCAAGTACGGCTTCATGCCCAAGGAGGCATAATTATGGCAAAATCAGCAAAGATTGAGAGGACGCAGAAGCTCTTCCTGAAGGCAATGAAGGAGAAGTTCGCAGAGGACCCCCAGGCACAGGCAACCGTCTTCAAGCGCGAAGGCATCAAGCAGTCCCCCAGGAAGATGGAGTTCCTCAAGGCCAGCAAGGCTGTCGAGATGGAACGCGGCATCTCCATGTACGACCCGGCCCGCTGCCACTGCGGCGGTATCCCGCTCGGTCAGCGCCAGCTGATGACTTACGAGATCAGCACCACCGGCGTCTTCGTCGAGGGTGATGACTGCCACTTCGTCAACAACGCTGCCATGCAGCAGATGTGGGACGACATCCGCAGGACCATCATCGTCGGCCTCGACCTTGCCCACGGCACCTTACAGAAGCGTCTCGGCAAGGAAGTCACCCCTGAGACCATCAACGAGTACCTCCACGTGCTGAACCACGCAATGCCCGGTGCAGCAGTCGTGCAGGAACACATGGTCGAGACCCACCCGGGTATCGTTGACGACTGTTACGTCAAGGTCTTCACCGGTGACGACGAGATGGCAGACGACCTCGAGCCCCAGTTCGTCTTAAACGTCGACAAGCTCTTCCCGGCAAAGCAGGCAGCCCAGCTCAAGGCAGCTGTCGGCAAGTCCATGTGGCAGGCTGTCCACATCCCGACCATCGTCTCCAGGACCTGCGACGGCGGAACCACCTCCCGGTGGTCTGCAATGCAGATCGGTATGTCCTTCATCGGCGCCTACAAGATGTGCGCTGGTGAGGCAGCAGTCGCTGACCTCGCATTCGCCGCAAAGCACGCCGGTGTCATCCAGATGGCAGACATCCTGCCCGCACGGCGTGCACGTGGCCCGAACGAGCCCGGTGGCATCAAGTTCGGACACTTCGCCGACATGATCCAGTCCGACCGCAAGTACCCCAACGACCCTGTCAGGTCATCCCTTGAGATCGTCGCTGGTGGCTGCATGCTCTTCGACCAGATCTGGCTCGGCAGCTACATGTCCGGCGGTGTCGGGTTCACCCAGTATGCAACCGCTGCATACACCGACAACATCCTTGACGACTTCACCAGCTACGGTGTCGACTACGTCAAGAAGAAGCACGGCGCCCTCGGCAAGGTCAAGGCAACCCAGGAGACTGTCAACGACATCGCCTCCGAGGTCACCCTCTACGGTATGGAGCAGTACGAGGAGTTCCCGACCACCCTCGAGAGCCACTTCGGCGGCTCCCAGCGTGCAACCGTCCTCGCAGCAGCATCCGGTGTCTCAACGGCACTCGCAACGGCAAACTCCAACGCCGGTCTCAACGGCTGGTACATGTCCATGCTGATGCACAAGGAAGGCTGGTCACGTCTCGGCTTCTTCGGCTTCGACCTGCAGGACCAGTGCGGTTCCGCAAACACCCTCTCCGTCAGGCCCGACGAAGGTCTCCTTGGAGAACTCCGTGGACCGAACTACCCGAACTACGCAATGAACGTCGGTCACCAGGGCGGATACGCCGGTATTGCCGGTGCCTCCCACATTGCCCGCGGCGATGCCTGGGCACTGTCCCCGCTGATCAAGATCACGTTCTCCGACCCCTCGCTCAAGTTCGACTTCTCCGAGGTACGCCGCGAGTTCGCAAAGGGTGCAATCCGCGAGTTCATGCCTGCCGGCGAGCGCTCGCTCATCATCCCCGCGAAGTAAGCACGAATCCCCACCTACCAAATTTTTTTTACCTTTTTTCCGCTCCGACAGGTCGAAGACCTGGAGGACGAGAAGAAACCGCAGGTTTCTTCGAGTTAATATCCTGATTGCCATCCCGCGGCCGTCCAATCTCAAAAGTAATCCCGGAAATGTTTTCAAAATGAGAATCGATCCCTCATTTATCCGGATCAGTTTTCCCATGCATCAGGTCCTTTACCAGAAGCATAAGAAGAAACACCCCTGCTTCGTTTGAATTACAATGACAATCGCGTTGAAAAAAAATCCCGGCCGGTCTCAAAAACTATTATACCCTGCCCGACCCCCCTCCGCTTCCTATGGACAAAAATTTCCACATTTTCCGACGAAATTTCCACGGGAAATAAAGGTCTTTTTTACCACTTGAAAAAGGGGGGTCGGACAGGGTAGAAATTTTCGTTCGCGGAACAGGGGCGATCTTTTGTGCAACAAAATTATGGGGAAACACTGGCCCTGGCAGGCTGCCCTCTCCATCAGCCAGGGGCCTATCGTAGCCCCTTTTACAAAATTTCAGAAGGATTAAAGAGATTCTCCCGGAACGCAAACGATACAATAATCTGAAAAATTGTGAACCGACCGGGATTTTTTTCACAATCGCGATCACAAAAAGTATGAATTGCCCCTGCCCGACCCCCCATCGCGACCCTGCTGGCAGACAACACCGGATTAACTAGGATTCACCGGATCCTGTTTTGTCACTTCAGCCGGGTTGAGCTGCGCATCGATAAGGCAGTCGAACGGGATTGTGTGCAGCCAGCCGGCTTTTTTAAACATGCTCATAAAACAGACCCCGACAACCTTCACGTTATCATGACGGCTGATCATTGCTTTCACGTCATCCTTGGAAAGTGGCATCATCGGCATCGCGAGCCCACCCATGACCACGATGACCTTCGGCTTGACGGAGACTGCTCCCCCGCAGACCTGCATTCCTACATCTTCCACGTACCCGATCTTCTTTGCTTTTGTTTCGTCCAGCAGCGGAACGAAGATTTGGTCTGCCTTATTTCCCCGGATCGCGATAGCCAGCAGCTCAACAAACGGAGTACAGGTGCCCACGCACCCGTAGTACACAATCTGGTCTCCGGGAGAAAGGTTGAGGCCCGTGATATATTCCCTGAAGGGACGTAAGATTCCCGATACTCCGTGAAAGACTTCCGTGACAGCCATGCAGATCAACAATCATACCGAGAAGAAATAAGGATTTTTCATTGTCTTTGAGAACGGGGTACAGGATAATAACACTTTTACCCTGCCGGAGGGAACGTTTGGGATAATGAAGAACCCCTTCCACATCATGATCATCCCGACGCTGGGCTGCCCCGGCCGGTGTAAATACTGCTGGAGCTCGGAGGAGGGATCACCGGTCATGACCATTGACACAGTCCGGGATATCGTGGAATGGCTCAAGGGATTCCGGAAGGACCGGGTGACCTTCACCTTCCACGGGGGTGAACCGCTCCTTGCCGGGGCGGACTTCTACCGCCAGGCGCTGCCGATGCTGGCCGGTGAACTCAGCGAACTTACCCCCGATTTTGCCATGCAGACCAACCTCTGGCGGATGACACCGGAGATTGCCACTGTCCTCGCGGAATACCGTGTCCCCCTCGGGTCAAGCATCGACGGCCCGGAAGAGATCACCGATTCCCAGCGGGGCGAGGGGTACTATGAGAAGTGCATGAAGGGGTACGAGATCGCAAAGGCCGCCGGCCTCCAGGTCCGTTTCATCTGCACCTTCACGAACAAGTCGGTAAAGCACCGGGAAGAGATCTTCAATTTCTTCAAGGAGAAGGGGTTTGTCTTAAAACTCCACCCGGCGCTGCCCTCGCTCCGGTCCGAAAACCCGAAGGAATGGGCGCTCGAACCCGACGAATACGGGGAACTCCTGGTCTTCCTCCTCGATAAGGCGCTCGACAACCTCGGGAAGGTTGAGGTGATGAATATCAACGACCTTTGCCGCTGCGTCTTCACCCGAAGGGGGTCAGTCTGTACCTACGTGGACTGCATGGGCAGTACCTTCGCCATCGGACCCGACGGGAGCATCTATCCCTGCTACCGCTTTGTCGGGATGCCAGAGTGGGTGATGGCAAACGTGCGAGACAGGCCGACGATGGAGCAGCTGATGCAGTCGGAACCGGGAAAACGGATGACCGCATTCTCGGCATACGTGGACACCGCCTGCAAAGACTGTTCGCACATCAAGTACTGCCGGGGCGGGTGCCCGTACAACGCTATCGCTCCCTCCGGGGGTTCACTCGATGGGGTGGACCCGCACTGTGCAGCCTACAAACGGATCTTCGATGAACTCAACGAGCGGCTGAATGAAGAGATGTTCGCGGAGCCGCCGGCAGGAATGGGCTTTGGAGCGTCGGTGTCGCCGACCGGGAAGAGACCCGGCGTGATGGCCCTCATGCGGACGATTGTGGAGAAGTGAGCCCTTTTTCTTCCGTGCAACAGTCCAGGGACATGACCATGCACACCTTCCGGTACGGAGAAACCGAGATCAACCACCTCAAAAAGCGGGACAGGAAACTCGGGGCCGCGATCACCGAGATCGGGATGATCGAACGGGACGTGATACCCGATCTCTTCACCGCGCTGGTTGCAAGCGTGGCAAGTCAGCAGATCTCGGCAAAGGCTGCGGAGACGGTCTGGCGCCGGATGGAAGAGAGACTCGGGACGATCACGCCGTCATCCATTGCCGGCGCCACTCCCGAAGAGATCCAGCAGTGCGGCATGTCGATGAGAAAGGCCGGCTACATCAAGGGTATCGGGGAGGCTGTAACGAACGGCAGCCTCGACCTTGCCGGGCTCCATGAGCTTTCCGATGACGATGTTATTGCCCGCCTCTCGGCCCTGAGCGGCGTAGGGATCTGGACTGCCGAGATGCTCCTCATTTTCTCCATGGAACGGCCGGATGTCCTGAGCTGGGGAGACCTGGCGATTCGCAGGGGGATGATGCAATTGTACGGAAAAAGTAGTATCGACCGTGCAGCATTTGAACGGTACCGGAAACGGTATTCCCCCTATGGATCCGTGGCATCGCTGTACCTGTGGGAGATCTCGCACCGGTAATCACCGGGCGGGGCGGACAGCCATTTCCCGACCGATCGGCAATCTTCGCCGGATTCTCCCCGGTCAACACAAACCCTCTTGCTTTGAACACAAGCAGACTTTCCTTAACACAAATTTTTATGATTAAAAATTCCGTAAAACCGTCCGATTTTTAATTCGGGCTTAATATATCCTTCTACGGCGGAATAAATTCGAAACCTTTTAATCAAGATCCTTCCAACGTAAGACTGACCACAAAGAGTATTTACTATGTACTCGTTGTGCGTGGCATTGCATTTTGAATACTCTCGTGCATTCGCACGCAGGGAGGAGGCTAAATGGAACATATTGTATTTGGCATTGGAATTACTGCATTGACAGGAGCTCTTGCCACTGTAGCCGGTGCTGCAGAAGATACTGAATCCAACATCGGGTCCCAGGGTGACCCGAACTCACAGGTTCAGCTCGCACCGCAGATGGGTTTCCTGCATCGCATCTTCAACAAGGCGGTTGCAGGTGAACCCCCGGCATACGGTCTCTGGTGCTGTCTTGGCGCCGGACTCGCATGGGCATTCATGGCCATGCAGTTTAACGCGGTTCTTGCTATCGTTCTCGGTTCTGTACTCGCAGTCTTTGTACAGGGCGTTTATGCAACCACCGCTTACGTTGGCAGGACCGCGAGCCTGTCCAAGTTCGGGCAGCCGATCTACGTGGACATACTGAAGTCCATGACGACGGTTACCATGGCACATGCCTTTATTGCAATCTTTGCAACCGTGGCGATCTGCCAGCTGATCAACGGTGCACTGGGACACCCGTTCCCGCTGCCGCTGCTCGGTCTCGTCTGGGGTATCGCACTCGGTGCAGCAGGATCTGCAACAGGCAACCCGTACTACGGGAAGGAACGCCAGTACCAGAACCAGAAATTCGGTGCAGGTGTCCCGATCTCGGCGTCCGGTAACATCGTCCGCTATGCAGAAGCCGGCGAAAGAAACTCAATCGACAACGGCTGGTTCACCGCAAAGATCGGCGGCTCAGCATCCGGTATCTGCTTTGGTATGATTGTCTTCCTCGAACTCTGGCGTACCGTTCTCTTTGAGCAGGTAGCAGCCGGGTGGGGCGCAATCGTCGTCGGTGTCCTCATGATCCTCGTCTTCACGGTCATAGACCGCTACATCGAGGTCTGGGCACGGAAGACCTACGGACCCTACACCGAGGCAAAGGAGGCATCCTCATGAGCGCAGTTGCAGCAAAGCCCGCAGCGGGCGGCGCAATCAACTGGACTGCAATGGCAGTCGGTATTGTGATGTTCCTCATCCTCATGGGGATCTGCTATTACATCTACCCGACCGGCCTGATGCCGCTCTTCCTCATCGTTGTCGGCGGTGTCCTGATCGGTTTCGGCGTCCACTTCGTCCCGGTCGGCGGTGCACCCGCTGCAATGGGACAGGCTCCCGGTATTGCGACCGGTGTCGCAATGCTTGCAGCAGGTGGCGGTCTCGCCGGTCTCTTCGGAGGCGCATGGGCAGCAGCAGCAGGGCAGGACGCCCTTGTTGTCGTCATCACCGGCGGTATCGGCGGCGGCCTGATGATGGCCATCACCTGTATGATGGTGAACTTCGTCTACGTCTTCGGCATGGGTATCCCGGCAGCATCCGGTAAGGTCGCAAACGACCCCATCACCGGTGACAGCCAGGTTGAGTACAAGTCCCAGGGAACAGAGGGGCACGGTCTTCCGTTCATCTCGTTCGTTGGCGGTGTCATCGGAGGTCTCTTCGCTGGTGCCGGCGGTACGCTCATCTACCTTGAACTTCTCGAGGTCTACAAGGCAGCGCTCCCCGGCGTCATGCAGATTACCGCAGCACAGGTCCTGCCGATCGCTGTTTCCGCAGCAGGTATGTTCGCCGTGGGTATGTTCCTCGTGAACGCAGTTCTTACCGCGTACAACATCACGGGAACCATCGAAGGACCCCACGACCCGAAGTTCAAGCGCTGGCCCCGGTCAGTCGTTGCATCCGCAGTTGCATCTGCACTCTGCGGCCTTGTGGCGATCCTGATCGTTGCACTCTGAGGTGTTGAAGATGACAGTAAAAGTTGAAGTAATTGAAGGCGGCATCCCGCACAATAAGATCATGATTGCGGGTATTGTCAGCACACTCGTCTGTCTCTACCTGACCTACCTCAATGTGCTCACCTCCACCGAGATGTTCTCATTCTTCGGCGGCCTTGCGGTGATCGCGGCATTGATCTGGGGGAGTCACACCATCAAGGTACTGTGCAGTTACGGTATCGGTACCGGTGTGCCCTCGGCAGGTATGATCGCATTCGGCTCGGGAGTTATCGCCATGCTGCTTGCAACCAAGTTCGGCATCATGGCGCCGATCGTTGCAGCAGTCCTTGCAGCAGTCATCGGGTTCATCCTCGGGTATGTTTCCAACAACATCCTGAACATGAAGATCCCGGCCATGGTCCAGTCACTGACCGAAATGGCAGTTGTCGGTGCACTCACCCTCATGGGCTTTGCTGCACTGATGACCGGCAGGTTTACCTTTGACGCCCTGACCACCGGACATGTCACTGTCCTTGGTATGTCACTCCTGACCCACCAGCAGTCATTCATCGGCGGATGTCTCATCGCAGTCGCATTCCTGCTCGGTGCAATTGCTATCCAGCACCCGTTCAACGCGTGCCTTGGCCCCGGCTGGCAGCAGGACCGCATGCTCATGCTCACCGCAGAGTGCGGGTTCCTCTCCATGATTATGGCGGCCGTCATGTCCTTTGCCTTAATCAGCACGGGATCAGCAATCATCTCGCTCATCATCGCGATCATCGGCTGGGCATACACCTACAAGGAGTACATGGTACTTTCGAAGCGCGACGCAGCAGCATGGCTCGATGCAAAACCGATTCCTGAAGTGGAGGGACACTAACATGGGATACGTAATTGTACTCCCGGAATTCGGCCTTGTAGCCGACCCCGTAGTCGGTGTTGTGACCTCCGCAGGAGAATCACTTGCACCGGTCATTGAGAAGGTCGCAATCCTTGAAGCAACCAGTGACGACCTCGTCAACATGCTTTCAGGAGAAGGCAACCTCCTGGCCTCGTTCCCGAACAGGGAGAGCGGCCTTGCGATTGGCGGTACTATCACCTCATACTGGTACGGTCTTGCTGTCGGATTACTCATTGCCGGAATCATTGCATTCCAGATGATCAAGGTGGTCTAACATGGCAGACAAGAAATCACCAGCAAGTGGCTGGCCGCTCATCAAGGGTGACTTCCACTCAGGCGATGCTAACAGCCCCGTTGCTGTTATCACCATGGGCTCTCACCTCGACGAACAGGGCATCTGCGATGCCGGAGCGGCACTCTGCGGGTCCTGTAAGACCGAGAACCTCGGCCTTGAAAAGGTCATCGCCAATGTTATCGCGAACCCCAACATCAGGTTCGCCCTCCTCGTCGGCACGGAAGTGAAAGGTCACCTCTCCGCACAGACCCTCGTCGCCCTCCACAAGAACGGCGTCAAGGAAGGTCGTGTTGTCGGCGCTGAAGGCGCTATCCCCTTCATCGAGAACTTAAACGACACCCACATCAAGCGGTTCCAGGAACAGGTTGAGATCGTCAACATCATGGAGACCGAAGATGTCGGTGCGGTCAAGGCAAAGATCAACGAACTCAAGGCTAAAGACCCGGGTGCGTTCGCTGCCGACCCAATGGTCGTTGAAGTCAAGGAAGCTGCCGGTGGAGCCGAAGAAGCTGGTGGGGAAGTCCGCCCGCTCTCCGGCGAGATGGCACTCATCACGGCCCGCATGAAAGTCATCGAGAAGATGGTGACGGATATCGGGTACCGGGACAAGTTTGCCGCCGGGGTCTATGCAGGTAAGATCGAAGGCCTGATGATCGGTCTGATCGTCTCGTTTGCCCTGGTCGGATTCCTTATGCTGGGGTGAACAAGATGGCAGAAGAAGCTAAATCAACCGGACCCGTCAGGATGGTCGCGATCGATAACATGGTGGAGAACATCCGCTACAAGTCGCAGATCCTGGCAAGGACCAACAAGATCGACTCGGCAGTCACTGCATCCGGCTTAGTCGGATTTACCGCAGGCCTGCTCACGGCACTGATCCTGATCATACTGCCGGCATTATTGATGGGGTGAAGAAGATGGCTGACAAGAAATCACCAGCAAGTGGCTGGCCACTCATCAAGGGTGACTTCCACTCAGGCGACGCTAACAGCCCCGTTGCTGTTATCACCATGGGTTCTCACCTCGACGAACAGGGAATCTGCGATGCCGGAGCGGCACTCTGCGGATCCTGTAAGACCGAAAACCTCGGCCTTGAAAAGGTCATCGCCAACGTTATTGCCAACCCCAACATCAGGTTCGCCCTCCTCGTCGGTACGGAAGTGAAAGGTCACCTCTCCGCACAGACTCTCGTCGCCCTCCACAAGAACGGCGTCAAGGAAGGACGAGTCGTCGGCGCTGAAGGCGCAATTCCCTTCATCGAGAACTTAAACGACGGCCACATCAAGCGGTTCCAGGAACAGGTTGAGATCGTCAACATCATGGAGACCGAAGATGTCGGTGCGGTCAAGGCAAAGATCAACGAACTCAAGGCTAAAGACCCGGGTGCGTTCGCCGCCGACCCAATGGTCGTTGAAGTCAAGGAAGCTGCCGGTGGGCAGGAAGCAGGCGCTGCAAGTGCTAACCCCCAGTTCCTCGAGATCGAGAAACGCCTCGACAAGATCGAGAAGAAACTCGAGTTCGTAGATGCGGAAGTTGCACAGCGTGTTGGACGAAAAATCGGACGGGATATCGGTATACTGTACGGCCTGATGGCAGGCGTTATGGTATTTATCATGATGTTGTTCCTGTTCCAGAAATTAATGGCAATGGTATAATGGAGGTGTAATAGAACATGTTCAGATTTGAAAAAGAACAGAGTGTCTGGGACTTCAACGGCACCAAGATTGGTGGACAGCCCGGCGAGTACCCGACCGTACTGGGTGCCTCAATCTTCTACAACAAGCATGAATGCGTACTTGATGACAAGAAAGGCACTATCGACAAGGCAAAGGCAGAAGCACTCTGGAACCGCTGTCAGGTTCTGTCTGACGCAACCGGTATTCCGCACTTCATCCAGATCATCGCGGAATACGGAGAAGCATTCGAGAGCTACTTCAACTGGTTTGACTCAATCGACAACAAGACCGCGTTCCTGATGGACTCATCTGTGCCCACGGCACTTGCCCACGCATGCAAGTACGTGACCGAAGTCGGTCTTGCAAAGCGTGCGATCTACAACTCGATCAACGGGTCAATCCTCCCGGAGAGCATCGAGGCACTCAAGAACAGTGACGTCGACGCAGCAATCGTCCTCGCCTTCAACCCTGCTGACCCCTCGGTCGCAGGAAGGGAGAAGGTGCTCGTAGAGGGCGGTGTTGCAGGTCAGACCAAGGGTATGCTCGAGATCGCAGAGTACTGTGGTATCACCCGCCCGATCCTCGACACTGCAGCAACCCCGCTCGGCCTCGGCTCCGGTGGCTCATACCGTGAGATCCTTGCCTGCAAGGCAATCCACGGCTACCCAACCGGTGGCGCATACCACAACATGACCGTCTCCTGGACCTGGCTCAAGCGCTGGAAGGGAACCTCAAAGACCCCCTCCGTCCTCGCTGAGGGCTACAAGGGCAAGGATGTCCTGCTCCAGCAGATGTCCCACCACTACCTTGGCGGTATTGAGGGCATCAAGCAGGCCGCATGGTCCGCACCCGATATCGGCTGCAACATGATTGCCTCCACCCTCGGTGCAGACCTTATCATGTACGGACCCATCGAGAACGTAGAAGCAATGATCACTGCACAGGCCTACACGGACATCACCGTCCTTGAGGCAACCCGCCAGCTCGGGATCGAGTGCAAGGCAGAAAGCCACCCAATCTTTAAACTCATTTAATTTTTTTTATCCGATACCCACACGAAGTGTGGGTAGAGGACGAGAAGAAATCATCAGATTTCTTCGAGTTCCGAGAGGTCGCAACTCCCGATGACGGCAGGCTCTGTACAGCAGAACTTCGCAAAATCCCTATTAAAAAAAGTATTATCCCCGCCCTTCCGTCTCACCGTTTCCACGGGCCCTGCGGAAGGTTGACGAGCCGGACAGCCTCATCGGCTTCCTTGAGCCGCCCAAGGTTACGCAGCGCGATCGCCTTATTGTACCAGACAAAGGAGTTGATGGGATTGAGCCCGATTGCCTTATCGAAATATGCAAGGGCCTCCTCATTTTTCCCGAGTTCCCGCAGGGCAATGCCCTTTCCGGTCATGGCACGAATGTTCTTTGGGCTCTCCTCGAGAATGGTATCGAAACACGCGATCGCTTCCTCGTGCCTTCCCAGCTCATTGAGGGAATATCCTTTGTTGGCGATGGCAAAGGTATACCCGGGGTCGAGTGCAAGGGCCCGGTCAAAACACTGGATGGACTCCTCGTACCGGCGTATCTTGCGGAGAGTATACCCTTTCTCGAACCAGACCGAGATCAATCCGGGGTTGATGACGATTGCCTTATCGTAACAGGCAATTGCATCCTCGTGCCGCCCGAGATCATAGTAGATCCTGCCCTTGTTCTCCAACGCCGTGGTATTGTTCGGGTCGATCTCGAGGACCAGGTCATACAGGGAGATCGCATCATCATAGCGCCCGACTTTCATCTGACGATGCGCCTTGTCCAGAACCGACGGTATGTCCATATGACTCATAGTATCATTCACACGAGGGTAAATAATACCTTGCAGGTCATTCCTTCCCGCTTGTGGGTGATGTCATTGTCCCCAGAAAAAGGAGTGAAGGTCAAGTTCACTCAAGCGATTACCGGTTGTTCCGGTAATGGATATACAGGCCTCCTGCTGCAATGGCAGTGACCACGAGGAGCGGGGCAAGGGGCGACTTTGTCGCAGCCGGTGCAGGTGGCACGCTCATTGTAACAACCGTTGTCTCAGGGATTGTCGTTACCGGGGGCGTTGTTGGCGGGACGGTGGTTGCTGTTGTCACAACGGTCGGATCATCATCCAGGAGGTTGAGCGTATACTTCGCTCCGGTGCTGACCCGGTCCTTTGAGAGGGCCCCGTCCTTGAGGTACACGTTCAGCGTCTGGTAACTGTGCCCTGCAAGGCTTGAGGCATCGGCCTGTGCATTGACCGCATACACAATATAGGTGCCGGGATCGATCTGGTTGTCGATCTTCGAGGTATCCCATTTGAACGACCAGGTCTGATCGCTGGCAAGGCCAACCATGGTGTTATATCCCTGGTCGGCCCGCTGGGTCGGGTCTGTCAGGGGCACTCCGTTTGCGGGGAGACCGGGACCGGTCATGAAGAGGTAGATAGTATCACCGCTGTACGAGACCCCGTGCAGCGCAATGGTCTCACCAAGATATCCCTCGTAATCCTCGCTGTAGCCGTACGCAGACGCAACGGGCATCAGGAAGACGGCACAGAGAACCGTGAGCAGGAGCAGGGAACGGCCCCATGCGGCCGGGTTTTGGGAAAACGATGTAATCGGTGCCATACAGAACAAAGTAAACCGCGGGGAGGTTTATAGATTTGTCCTGGCGGAATAGCTGCAGAGCCGGTGCTGGAAGTGAAAACACTAAAGGATCGAGAGGAGAGCCGGGGAATTAGTACAGCCGGTAGATGAAGTAGCCGTCCTGGATATGTTCGGCCTGGTCGTAATCGGCAAGAAGGTTCTTCCGGTTGCCGTAGGACAGCATCTTCTGTCGCAGGGTATCCATTCCGGTTGTGTTGTAGATGAGGGTTTTCAACTCCTCATTGACCCGGCGGATCTCCTTTGTCTTCATCCTCCCCAGCACATCCGAGGGGTAAGCATCGATATCAAAATAGGCAAAGAGCGTTTCAAGGCAGATCAGCCAGAGCTTCTCCGATACCGCATGCTCTGCAGCCCGCGTGGCCTCCGAATCGGTGAGGACGAGGTACGCCTCATCATTCCCGTGGAAAAACGCCCGGAAACCGTAGAGGTTCCCTTTGGATTCCTGGAGAACATCCGGGTCGACATGGAGAAAGGCTGCCAGGGCCTGCCGTTTCTGGTACATGGAAGGATCCTGTATGGTCTGCATCCGGCGTCTCCTTACGTGCCGTCGTTGTCTTTACAATGAAGGATGGATGTTTAAGATTATAAGTTCGTGCGTTTTTTTGGAGAGGTAATCTTCCGGCCGGGTATGCCTCAGGAAAACGCCAGGTGGGGGACACCAAAAAGGAAGGTATTAGAGTTCAGATCATCAGCGGTTCAAACCCGTTTTTACGGACCTTGCCAAACTGGAGACTGATCTTGGGATCGAGAGCACAGACCGGACAGGCATAGTCATCCGGGAGATCCTCGAATTTTGTTCCGGGCTTTATCCCGCGATGCGGCTCCCCGCGCTTCTCGTCATAGACGTAGTTGCACATGGAACAGAGATAACGTGTTGGCCGCCATTCCTCAAAGCCCCATTTCCCGATCTTCCCCTTTCCCTGCTGGCCACAGATGGGACAGACATACGTGTCCGGCAGGTCTTCAAACGGTGTGCCCCGGGGGATGCCGTTATGGGGTTCTCCAATGAGCGGCGAGTAGACGTACCCGCACAGGGTGCAGCAGTACCGGGTCACCTTCCGGGAAGGTTTCTTTCCTGCCGGTTTTTTCCCGGTTCCTTTCACTGCCGGCTTCTTCCTGACCGTTGTTGCCTTGGCTGCTGGTGCTCTTTTCACTGCAACGGGTTTTTTCACTGCCCGTGCTGAGGGTTTCTTCTTTGTCACAACGGGTTTTACAGCCTTCTTTGCAGCACCTTTCTTTACCGGTTTTACAGTCTTTGCCATGAGGGTTCACCCATGCAGTCCCGCCACTCCATCGCGGGGAGCCGGGCCCGCCTTACTGGAACATGGCAGGCGTGGATATTATAATTTATGGATGATGCAAGCCCCCGGCGTCGGGCCCGACAAAGAGGATTACCATCCATGTTTATCCGCACGAAATGCGTATTATTCAGCTAAGAGCCACAATGGACGATATCTCCGGCATCCTCTACGCGTTTGCGACCCTCTTCATTATTTTAGACCCGCTCCTCTCGGTACCGATATTCGCGGGGATGACCCGGGGGCAGTCACCGGCCGAGATCCACAAGCAGGCATTCATTGCCGTTGCGGTTGCCGGCAGCCTGATGTACCTCTTCCTTGTCTTCAACCAGGTCATCTTCGATATCCTCGGCCTCAGCATCCCCAGCTTCCAGATCGCGGGTGGAGTCCTCCTCTTCCTGCTTGGTATCCAGGAAGCCCTGGGCATCGAGCTGGGGCATTCCAAGGGACATGCCAAAAGTGCCGCGGGTGTTGTCATCGGGACGCCACTTCTCTGCGGGCCAGGCGCCATCACAACCGTTATGCTCCTCTCGAAGGATTACGGGTTTCTCATACCCTTTATCGCCATAACGCTCGCGCTTATCGCCACTTGGGTCATCCTCTATTATTCGGAATTGATCCAGCGGATACTTGGAGAGGTTGTCACGGATATCATGGGAAAAGTGCTGGGTATGTTCCTTGCCGCCATAGCTGTGAACCTCATCACCTCCGGCATCCTGACACTGGCAGGAATGTAATTCATTCTTCTTTTCGGATGACCGGTCAGGAGTCGCGTTTCATCGACAAGACTTCCACCATGTGGTGCGGGTGATAACGCATCTTGGCCTCGCGGAGACCCGGTACACCAAGGTCGCTCTCGCGGTTGATGTAGGTGAATTTTTTCGAAAGCCGGGCTGCTGTCTCGCTGTTAATTGCCTTATAGATGCCATCGCAATCGGGAAGCCCTTTCTCGAAATGCACAAGAGCGGTATCGCTCGTCATGGATTCGTACAGGGAAATGGCCCCGATCTTCGATGAGACACGGATCGCAAGTCCCCGGAGCGGGAGATCATTCATGTGATCAATGGCAAAAAAGACCGCCTCTTTCTCATTGGCAAGGACCGGGTCCCCGCTCTCGCACCCTTTCCATTCGCACCACTCAATGAGGAACCGCTTTGCATCATCCCAGTTTTTTTCGGAGATCTGCTCAACCGTGCTGGCACAGTTCTTCCGGAACTTGTTGAGCTGGCGCCGGATGGTGAGATAATTTCCCCCGGGCAGTTCGGCAAGATCGGTTGCCCGGTACACGTACTCGAAATGGTTGCGATCTGGCACAAGGTTGATTCCCGGGCAGATCTCCCGCATCCATACGGCGGTATCAGGATCAATCAAAACAATCGGTTCATTGTCACTGACATCGGATGCGAGCCGGATCAGGGAGCGGAGGAGCGCGGGGTTCCGGGGGCCGATGGGGGGGCGGAACCGCGTCACGCTGCCAATGGTGCTTGCAAGGATGAGGTTCTTCTCCACGTACGCGAAGGTATAGCCCGCGAAATGGTTCCAGCAGACCATGTTGGTGAACGTGTTGTCCGAGTGGCGCTGCGGGTAGACTGCGTAATGCTTCCCGAAGAACGCCCGGTCTGCAAGGGTGACCGGCCGGAAGTCATCCTGCCTGAGCATCAGTGACCCCCCTTCCACAGCAGGGGAATATGCCCCTCCATGCGATGGAATCCCAGGGGCCGGTAAAATTTCTCGGTATCCGGTTCCGCAACTAGCCCGATCCAGGTGATCCCGGATTCCGTGCATTTCTGCACCAGGGTGGCAACGATCTCTTTTCCGATTCCCTTGTTCCGGCAGGCCGGGAGAACAACGAGATCCTGGACATACCCGTCAGAGATCCCATCAGAGATGACCCGCCCCATGCCAACAGCCCGCCCGGTCTGCTGGTCGATGGCAACGGCAAAGGCAAAACTCTTCCGGATAAGTGCCGGCAGGGATGCAGGATCGTAGTCATCCTTCCACCACCCGCCGGCATAGTAGAGCTGAACAATCTCGTCCGGGTCCCACGTTTCCACGAGACGGACGACAATGCCGTCACCCAGTGCAGTCATTCTTTCGTGTATAGTTACCGTGCTTTTTCCAGAAAAACTCTCTGGAGAAACCAGATCTATGAAAGAAAAACACCTGTCCGGCAGGAGGAAGCGCAGATTGCAGAAAAGAACAATATCCCTGAATTACCTGGCCGGGTTGAGCCGGGCAATAGCGGTATCGATGATAGCGCCAAGGCCGTCAACATCCCAGTGCTCGGAGTTGAGGACGATATGATAGATCGAAAGATCGTTGATATCGATGTCATAATAGGAGCGGTACCGGTCCGCTTCGCACTGCTCGCGCTCCAGCGTGAGGCTTTTTGCCGTCTCTTCATCGGCAACCTGATCGCGGAAGACGATGCGCTTGATCCGGCACCCGATGGGTGCATAGATCCAGATCTTCAGGTCGGCATTGTCGACCATCCAGCCTGAGAGTCTTCCTTCGACAACGATATTATCGTTTGCCTCGGCGATCTCTTTCTGGCGTGCGTCAATCATCTTGTCGTAGCTCGGGTCCTTCCTGGCAAGGTCGCCGAACCGGGCAAGCTCCATGTTATGCTCTTTTGCCAGCTGGCGGAAGACCTCTCCCGCCGAGATCATCGTGAACCCGTGGCGCTCTGCAAGGTACCGTGAGAGTGAGGTTGTCCCGCTTCCGGGCAGCCCGCTCACGGTGATCCGCATCAGACGCCCCCAATGTTGAGGGCCTTCCTGATGACCTGCGAGAGTGTGATGGAACAGATCATGTACCAGAGAATCCAGGCCGGAATAATCCAGACAATTGCTGCATTCAGGTCTACGGTGCCGAAATAGGGCATCGTGATGGTCGCCGTTGTCTGGGCGAGCCGGTACAGCAGCCAGAAGAAGATGGGGACCGAGAGGACGAGAATGTAAGTCATCGGCTTGAACTGCTGCTGGGACAGTTCGAGCTGGTCCTTCATCATCCGGTCCTTCTTTGCATCCAGTTTTTTGATCTTCTTTTCGTCCTGGGAGAGCGTTGCCTCGCGGTACTCCTTCTGGAACTCCTTCATCCGCTCCTGAGACTCTGTCATCTTGTCGTAATCGATCGTGTATTTCTGGACGATCGAAGAGTAGAGACCGGTGAGTGCCGACAGGATGATGATCAGGACATAGAACGGGATACCGAACGTGACGAGCAGGGGGGCAAACAGGGTATCAATTGCCTGTCCGACCCCGACACGGAGCCACTCGACCGTGTAGGCCCACATCATGAGGAACATGAAGCCGAAGGTGATCCAGAGGTTGTACTCGTCCCAGAACTTTTTGAAATTCATGGATTCACCGGAGAACGTCTGCCAGATCTGCCGCCGAACGTTCGAGCAGGAAATCCGCATTGGTGATGATCCTGATGGTACAACCGGTCAGCATCGCGTATGCCGCTGCAATTGACCGGTTGAACTGCTGGTGCTCCGCAATCGAACGCGATCCTTCCTTATCCCGGGACCGCGTCTCGTCAGTGAGGCGCCGCATAAGGATCTGGTCATCATCGGTCTCAACGAGCACAATGATATCGGGCATGATCTCACGCAGGACCCATTCGGGAAGCCCGGCAAGATAGCCCTTGGGTGTCTTGACGGATGCGTGGGTGTCGATCAGGACATTGCCCGTGATCTTGGCAATGGCCTGGCCTGCTTTCTGCTGCAGCCGCTTCTGGACTGCCCGATCGAGAGTGCGCATCTGGTCCCGGTCCTTGACGATATTGTCCGCCTTTGCAACCTCGAACATGAACGTGCCGAAGTTGAGGGACTGGTACTCGATGCCCTCACTTTTGAGTTTCTTTAGTGCTTCGTTGACGACCGTGGTCTTCCCGACACCGGGAACACCGGTGATGATAACCTTCTTTCCTTCCATCCTTGTCCCTTTCCTTGTTGAATCACTCTTTTCCAAAGAATGTCCGCATGAACGGGTACATCTCCATGATCTGCTGGCTTGCTATCTCTTCATAGAGACGATAGGTGATGCTCACCGTAAGCAAGAGACCCGTCCCGCTGACCGAACCGATGACACCAAAGAGGTTTGCTACGACACTGAGTAAACCGATGAAGACGCCACCGATGATCGTCACGCGGGGGATGTACCGGTCAAGGTACTTCTCAAGTACCTGCGGGTTCCGGCGGTAGCCGGGGATGGACATACCGGACATCTGGATCTGGCGGGCAACATCCTTGCTGTCAAGCCCGGCAGTCTTGATCCAGAAGAGCGCGAAGATTGCCCCTCCGACCACCATGAAGGAGATATTGATGCCAAGACGTAATAGCACCTCCCATGGGGCGTGGCCGAGATCCGTTGTCCACCACATCCAGTCGCTTGGACCGTTGATCGGGGCAAGGAAGTACATGATGCCGTCCTGCGGGGTGGATCCGCTGAACGTCCCGAGCGTCGTTATCCCTACATTCGAGAGGAACATGCCCAGCATCTGGATGTTTGCAAGGAGCACCATCACGAGGATCATCGGCAGGACACTCGCATAGATGAGTTTTACCGGGAACCGTGCGCGTGCACCACGGATCTGTGCGTGGGCCAGCGGGATCTCGATCCGGGTGGATTCCACGTACACGATGACAAGGAAGATGGCGATGGTGGTAACAAAGGCGAGCATGTCGGAGCCAAAATAGGCAAGGTAATTCCCGCCATCAAGGCCGATGGCAACAAGCCGGGGGAAGAAACCAACCGGATACTGGTCCTGGATGCTGGCCCAGCTGATGAAACCGTTGACGAGCGCCTGGGAGATACCGGCAATGATGAAGAGACCGACACCGGAACCGATACCCCATTTGGTCACCACTTCATCCATGAGGAAGATGAGGACGCCGCCGATACAGATCTGGATGAAGATCAGGAGAGATACTGCAAAGAGGTTGCCGCCGAAGAACTGGTTAGCGATGATCGCATCGGGCTGCATGAACCCCCCGATGATATTCGGGGCGGCCTCGATGACGATCATGACCATGATGAGCATCTTCTGCAGACCCATGTACATGACCTGCCCGCGCGTATCGCTCGTATCGATGTGCAGGATGTCTGCACCTTTTAAGAGCTGGAGCACGATGGATGCCGTGACGATCGGCCCGATACCGAGGTGGACGATCGAACCGCTTGCCCCGGCGAGGAGTGCACGGTAGGCAGCGAGAAGGTCCGCACTGTCCGGGGACAGTCCGAAGACCGGGATGTTCGTGAGGACAAAATACAGGACTAAGATTCCCACAGTCCAGATCAGTTTGTTTTTGAAATGGACGTGGCCCTCCGGGCTCTTGACTGCGGGCATCGCAGCGAGCAGGGGTTCCATTCGATCCAGCAGGTCTCCCATGGTTTCACCAAAAAAAATACTATTGTGTTATTCTACAACCTGGGCTTTCCCGCCCATCTTTTCAATCTTTGCTTTCGCAATTTCGGAGAAGGCCGTTGCGGAGACGTTGATCTTCTGCGTGACCTTTCCGCTGCCGAGGACTTTTTCAATCCCCATATCAGCGGTGTTGATCACGATCGCATCCCCTTCCTTTTTGGCGATTCCCTGCGCAAGGAGCGAGGGGACGATCTGGTCCAGCGCGCCGACGTCGATGGTAGTCACGTCGACAGAAGTCTGGTTACAGAAGCCGTCCTTGCCAAATACCGGGCCTCCCATCTCCTTGTACCACTTGACAAAGTGGTGGGCGTTGATGCCGGCACGCCCCCGGCCGCCGCGGTTTCCAGCGCCGCGCCGGTTCTTGTGAGTGCCGCCACCACATGTCCGCGAGCCGCGGAATTTTGAACGCTTGTTGGTTGGCATCCTTTTCACCTCATCTTATAGAGGAGAGTATTGATCTCCTGCCCATAATAGCCAAGCGCTCCACCCTGGGGGAAAGTACGCTTGGTGGTCTTGTATCCCTTGCGCGGGGGGTGCAGGCGCAGCACGGGCTTTAAGCCCGGCATGTCGCGCAGCTTTGTCTCGCCGCTGGCAAGTGCCTTTGCGAAGTCTGCAATGCCGCCATAGGTCGAGTTGGACTTGATGTACTCGTCCGTGAGCGGTGCATCGCCGATGACCCTGCCCCGGGTCTGGAGGAGGGTCTCAACCGTTGCTGCGTCTACTTCACCAAAGGCCACGTAGTCCTTGACTTTCCGGATCATACCGAGGTTCTCGGGGGTGTCCGGGATGAGGACACAGTGGTTGATGTGGTGCAGGCGGAGCATCTTCAAGGTGTCCTTGATGTCCTGGCGGGTCTTCACCACGCCGCGGACCTGAACGACCGCGTACATTTACTGTACCCTCCCGGTCCGGATCATATTAGTGGCCTTGAGTGCGTTGAAGGTGGCCTTTGCAAAGTTGATGGTTGTACGGGTCTGTCCGCGTGCAAAGGTCCAGGCATCCTTGATGCCGGCGAGTTCGAGCACCTTCTTGCTGATGTCACCGGTGACAAGCCCGATACCCTGCGGTGCGGGCTTGAGGGTGACCTTGACGCTTCCGGCGACGCCGGTGACCTGCATCGGGATTGAATGGGTTGCATTGCAGCCGCATTCCCAGCTGCCACAACCACGGCGGACCTTGACAAGGTTCATCTTTGCCTTGACGATCGCCTTCTTGATGGCATCGCCGACCTGGACGTCCTTACCCTGGCCAAAGCCGATGTACCCGTTGCGGTTGCCGACAATGACAACCGCGCGGAACTGGACACGGCGGCCCGAGTCGGTCATGCGCTGCATCATGGAGATGTCGAGGACCTGGTCCTCGAGGTCAGGGAGGAAATAATCAACAATCTGGGGTTCCTTGATGGGCCTTCCGCTCTCAAGGACCTGATCGATGCTTTTGATCTCGCCTGCGGCAACGAGCTTGCCAAGACCGGTGACCGGCTGCCATTCTTCTCGTTCGTATGCCATGTTATGCCATCTCCTTCTTTATGGCTGCTGCCACCTGTTCAACAATAGCGACGATATCGCCGGCATTCTTGTTGTATGCCGCGATGTGCGCACCCTTGAGGCGGTCTTCCGTGGGGAGGATATCCTCACCGTAGGGGATATCGAGACCGGCGTCTACAGCACCCTTCAGGGCTGCAAAGACGCGGGCGCCCGGGGTTGCCCGGTTGAGCCCGATGTCGAGAATCGCGCTGTCCTGCTGGGCCTTCTTTGCCTTGACAGCAAAGAGCATGCCCGTGAGGTATGCCGCGGGGGTGTTCGAGGTCGATCCCTTGTATCCGTATTGCTCGAGTTCTTTCGAGTTTGCAGCTACGAGGGTACGGTCGCCGTCCATCTCAGCCGTGACGAGCTGCACGATGATGTGCCGGTTTGTCTTCCTGACGACCATTCGGGGTACGTCTGCGACGACAAGCCGCGTCCGCTGGTAGTAATCGGTTTTGCCTTCCCGCCGTCTCCGGAAGGGGACAAAATACCGTGATCCTGTTGCCATGTTACTTCATCCTCCCTGAGAGGATCTCCATCTGCGCCTTCATGTGCGCAACGCTCCTGAACTGTCCGCCTGCCGCTTTCCGGTAAAGGATGCGGTACATGTGCCGGTCGATTGTACCGGCCGCGCGGAGTTCAACGAGCACTTTCCTGATCGCGCGGATCTTCTGGACCCATGCGGTCTTGCTGGGATTGCGGGCTCCCGCTGCTCCCTTTCTCCTGCCTGCGCCTTTCCGGTGGCCGTAGGACCGCTGGGCGATCCGTGCGCGTGCACGGCCGCGGCTGACACCCTTCTTCTGGCGTGCCTTGATGACGCCCTCGGTAATGAGGCCCTTTAAGTCCTCGCGCGAGATGGCGTTCTCGATGTCAGAGATACGGGCCGGGTCGAACCAGACGCGGTTGACACCGCACTTCAGGATCGCCGCTGCAACGCGTTTCTGGCTTGCAACGTCACTCATTCTTCTTCACCCCGGACTTTGCAGGCTTCTTGGCAGGTGCCTTCTTCTCGGGCTTTGTCCCGGCAGGTTTTTCTGACGCGGGCTTTGCAGCAGGCTTCTTTGCCGGTGCTGCCTTCTCCTCTGCTTTGGGCTTTGCTGCTGCTTTCTTTGCCGGTGCCTTCTTCTCTTCAGCCTTGGGTGCCGGCTTCTCCTTCTTGGCTTCCTTTTTTACTGGGGCCTTTGCCTTGGATGCCGCGGGCTTCTTATCTTCCTTCTTTTTGCCTGCGTCCTTAGCGTCTTCTTTCTTGGCCGGTGCCTTCTTTGCCTTTGCCTTCACTGTGCGGGCATTGAGCACCTTAAGACCGGCAGCAAGTGCTGCTTCCTGGAGGGCAACGCGTTTTTTGTCGCCAACGGTTGCAGAGATTCTGACCGCCTGGGTCTTGGGGTCGAGCCCCTCGAGTTCCTTTGCCGAGGAAACAAGCACCTCAAAGAACCCGCTCGGGTGCATGCCGCGCACGGCCACAGGGCTGCCGAATCCCGGCTTGGGCATTGCGCCTTTCGCCTTCTTCTGCTCCCTCTGCTTGTTGTGCTGGCCGCGGGGCTTTCTCCATGAGTCGGAGAGCTGGCGTTTCTTGCCGTATCCGTCGCGCTTGAAGCGTGCACCCTTCTCAACGCGTACCCGGATTAACCGTTTCACTTCTGTTGCCATTGACTTCAACCCCTCTGGACCATGTAGATGCCATCCTGGAACACACGCGGGTCGCGGTCGCGGATGTGGCAGGCATGCTCAATGTTAGCTGCCGAGTTTCCAACCAGTTCGCGGTCAATGCCGGTGAGGACAACTTCGTCGTTTGCGACTTTGGCCGTCACACCGGTTTCGATCCGTGCGGAACGGGCTTTCTTCTCACCAAGGAAGTTTGCGATCTCGAGCTTGTTGCCCTGGACCTTGAGCTGGATAGGGAAGTGGCTGTAGACCACTTTCATGCGGTACTCAAAGCCCTCGGTGACGCCGCGGATCATGTTCTTGGTGTGCGCCTCAAGGGTGCCGACCATCGAGGTGATCTCTTTTCTCCTGGATTCCGTGGCGATGGTGACTTCCTTTCCGTCAACGGTTACCGTGACCTGGGGGAAGCGGACATTCCGGGCCAGTTTCCCCTTGGGGCCCTCGATCTTAAGCCGTGTACCTTCGAGCTGTGCCTTGACGCCGTCGGGGATTTTTACCTTACGTACTGCTGTCATTGTCACACCTCTAGTACACGTACCCGAGCAGTTCGCCACCAATGCCCTCTTTCCTGGCCTGCTCGTGGGACATAACGCCACGGGAGGTCGAGAGCATCAGGAGACCGAAGTTCTTGCCGGGGAGATACTGTTTCTCCCAGTATTCCATCTCGTCCAGCTGGACGGAGAACCGCGGGGTGATGGCACCGCAGCGGTTGATCCTGCCGTTGAGGGTGACTTTGAGCTGTCCGCCCCTGCCATCCTCGACGAACTCGAAGCCGCCGATATACCCGGCGTCCTGCATAATGCGGAGCATCGCGCCGAGGAGCTTGCTTGCGGGTTCGATGGTGCAGACTGCCTTACCGGTGTCGCCTGCATTCTTCAGGGCACACATTCCGTCTGCAATGGTATTTGTTCGTGTCATTTTTGCTCACTCCTCAGCTCATTTTCTTGAAGCCCATCTTCTGGGCCCACTCGCGGAAGCACTGCCTGCAGAACATGATGTGGTATCTGCGAACGAGTCCCTGCTTGCGGCCGCACATCTTGCATTCGTTTGCACCGCGACCGTAGATTTTCTTCCTTTCTCCAGCCATTAGCGCACCTCTGCCTGGTATTTTTCCTTGAGGAACGCGATCGCATCCTGCTTGCTGACACGCTGCTTTGCCGGGAGTTTCTTCTGCGCCATCCGCCTGCGGGTGATCCGTATGCCTCTGCGTTCGAGCACAACGTTGACGTCCATACCGTAGATACCGATCTGCGGGTCATAGGACTGTCCGGGGAAGTCCGTGTGCTCTTCGATACCGAATGAAAAGTTCCCGCTCTTGTCGAACTGGCTCTCGAAGATCGTCTTCTGGACGATGGTGAGTGCCGTTGCGATGAAATCCCTGGCGGGCTGGCCACGGAGGGTGACCTTGCAGCCAATTGGCATGCCTTTCCTGACGGAAAACGCCGGCTGGGTCTTCTTGGCAATGCTCCGGATTGGAGTCTGCTTCGTGATCGCCTTCATGATATTCTCAGCTTTCACGAGCTTATCGCCAGCCTCGCCGACACCCATGTGGACAACAACCTTGTCGATGTAGACATCGCGCATCGCGGTCATTCTTCATGCCCCCATTTCGCTATTGCGGGCGTCTGTTTTCCCACCATGTAGATGTAGGGTGCAATCGTGTCGAACTTCGTTCCGGTCTTCTCGTCCTGGAGGATGATCTTGTTCGGGACAGAGCCGGGCATCTTGACGATGTCGACGATCCGTGCGACATTACCGGAGTGCCGGCCCCCGATAATCATCGCCATGTTACCGACAACGAAGGGGAAGTGGTCAACAATCTTGAACCGGTTTTCGGGTTCAAGCGAGACAACGACAGAGTCGCCAGACTTGTAGGTGTTGTCCGCAAGGATGTTCGCACCATCGCGGAGGTTCAGCTGGACTTTGCCACCGGTAATCGTGGTCTTGTTTTTGACCTTGCACAGGCGGGTCTTTGCTGATTCCGAGTCGATCTCGACTGATACGTGCCGGCCGTTCCTGTCGCGCAGGATACGGTAGTACTTGTTGATCTTCGGCAGGGCGATGATATCAAAAATGCCGACACCCATCTTGGGATCGCGGCAGGGCCGCCCGTTGACAATGACATCCTTCTGGCCGAGGATCTGCTTGACCTCTTTCATGTTCCGTGCGAGCTTCATGTGGTCACGGAGCCAGACGGCAATCGGCATCGCGTTCGCGTTGTGCGGACCGGGTGCGGTCTTGGTGATGAACTTGTTGGCCTTCTTGGCAATGTGCCAGGATTCCGGTGCGTTGAGTCGCTTCAGGTGATCTGACATGGTTTAGGCCTCCCCGAGTTTTGCAACGCGGCGCTTGTCGTCAAGCTTGAGCTTGGTCAGCTGGACGTTGGAGGGGTCGATTGCGCGGGGCACTTCGGTCCCGTCTGCCTTTGTTGATGAAACACCGTGGACGATGATCTTTGATTTTGCTGTGTCCACTCCATCAACAACGCCTTCGCTTCCCGCAAAGTCACCGCGGGTTACCTTGACGGTATCGCCCTTGATGACGCGCAGCGTCTTCTTCTTGTACTGCTCTTTCAGTGCGTCTGAAAGGGGTGCATTGAGGAACTTGGTCCTCACGTGGGAGGGCGCTGTGTAGCGTGCCTTCCTCTGTTTTCTCGGCTGTTCGCTTGCAATTCTTGCCATCGTGCACACCTCAGACAATGATTGTTGCCATGGAGCCGAGTTTCGGGAAGCGCTCCGCAACTTCGCGGGCTACCGGTCCCTTGATCTCGGTTCCCTTCGGCTCGTTCTTCTCATCAACGACTACGACAGCGTTGTCATCGAACGAGACCCGTAAGCCGCTGGGCCTGCGCATCTCCTTCTTTGCGCGGATGACGACCGCACGCACCAGCTTCCGGCGCATGTCGGGCGTGCCTTTCTGGACGCTGGCTGTACAGAGATCGCCAAGACCCAGCTTGGGCTGGCGGCGCCTGACACCGTGGTATCCAAAGACTGAGATGATCTGAACAGTCCTCGCACCGGTGTTATCGGCGCATGCAAGCCTCGTCCCGGTCGCGAGTGATCTCGGCGTCTTGGACTGCTTTGCCTTCATGGCTTCTGCACCTCCACAACGACGAATGTTGTGCTCTTGGAGAGCGGCCTGCATTCGGCAATCTTCACCATGTCACCAACCTTTGCCCCGATACAGGCAGGGTTGTGGGCATGGAGCTTCGAGCTTCGCTTTTCATACCGCTTGTATTTGCGGACGTAGTGCATGTAGTTCCGTGCAACTACGACCGTCCCCATCATGCGGTCGCTCACGACTTTACCGGTGATCACCTGGCCGCGCACCGGTAAAGTGCCGTGAAACGGACAATTAACGTCCTTGCACTCCTGTTTTGGTGCCTGGACGTCCAATCCAATGTTAAGTGCCATTATGGTATCCTCTTCTTTTCGTGCAGGTTGATCCTCTTCTCAGGAGCCAGAACCATCACGGAACCGTCTATCTCAACAATTTCCCCGCCTTGAAGGCGCACCCGGAAGATGCTGTGCATCTTTTGAATGCGCCGGACCCCTTTTTGGGTCTCGATCACGAGCAGGTTCCTTGTCTCATCGATGACGCGGCCGGAAAGTCCTCTCTGATCTGGATTTGCAGCTCCTGATACCAGAATGTCCATTCCGATCAGTTCATGACGGAGGACATTCTGGGGAGTGATCATGCAGTTCTCCTGCGGTTCTGCTCGGTCATCATACGGGCAATGGTGCGCCGGAGTTCGCGGATGTGACCGGGATTCTCGGTCGCACCGCCGGCACTGACCTTGCCGTAGTGCTGGACGAGCTCCATCCGGAGCTTGCCCATGTTTTCCTGCAGTTCCACGTCAGAGAACTGCTTGACATCCTTGGCCCTGAATAGTGCCATTACTGTTCCTCCGCGAATTCCTCATCGGGAAGTGCCGGCTCTTCTGTGTCGGCATCGCTGACCGGAGTTACACTGGTATTCTGGGCAGGTCGCTTCTTCTCCTGTTCGATAACGGAGAAGTGGTCGGGCAGTTTCGCGCCTGCCGGAACCAGCTTGACCTGAACGCCGATAACACCGAGTTTCTTGACGGCCACTGCGTAGCCTTTCTCGACAATCGTGTTGCTCGGCTCACCGCAGTGCTTGATGTACCCTTCGGTGAACTTCTGGGTACGTGCACGGGCACCGGTGAGTTTGCCGGCAATGACGACTTCGCAACCGAGTGCACCAGAGTCCATGACCCGGCGCATAATGCTGGTGCCTGCCTTCCGGAAATACCAGCCGCGCTCAAGGGCGTTTGCCAGCCTTTCAGCCATAATCTGGGCGTTGAAGCTGGGGTTGTTGACCTGCTGGACCTCGATCTGCGGGGATTCGACACCGTAGTTCTGGGCAAGGTCCTGGGTGAGCTGGTGGACCAGCTTGCCACCCTTACCGATGACAATACCGGGCTTCTCGGCAAAGATCGTTACCTGGGTCCCGAGGGGGGTCCTGGCAATATCCATACCGCCATAGCCTGCGCGCTTGAGTTCCTTTGAAAGGTACTTCTCAACGCGGGCTTTCCTGACACCCTCAGCGATGAACTTTCTCTCTACTGCCATTTATGCCACCTCGCGGACGATGATCTCGATGTTCACTGACTCGCGCACCTTGGGGGTTGCCCTTCCCATTGCACGGGGGAAGAACGCCTTCTGGGCACGGCCGCGGTTTGCGGAGGCGTGGATGATCTCGAGGTTTTCCGCGTCAAGACCGATATATTCGGCATTCTTCTTGACCGACTCAAGGAGCCGGATGTATTCCTTTGAGGCCTTGACCGGGTAGCGTCCTGCATCCCAGTTGCCAGGGAGGCCGCGCTTGTGCGCAACGTTCCGGTTGAAGTACCGGAACGGCACGGCCTTCTTCAGCTTGACAACCTCATTCAGGTACGCAATCGCGTCGTTGACCTTCTTGTTCCGGATGAATCCGGCAATCTCAATCGAGTGCTTGGGAGACATGTTCAGCTCGTTGGCCTTGGCCCGCGCAACATTGTCGCCCTTGGTTTTATTGGAATAATCAATGCGTGCCATGACCATCACTTCAGCGGAACATACTTACTGCCTCTGGTTGCACCGATACCGGCGCTTCCGTGAGTAACCCTCTTCCTTGTCAGAGCGAATTCCCCGATGTAACGGAAAACCGACTCCGGCTGGAACTCTACCCTGACAAACTCCTTGCCATTGTAGATCTCGATGGTCTTGCCGATCATCTCGGGCATGACAATCATTTCGCGGAGGTGAGTCCGGATCTTCTCGTCGCCATCGCGGATCTTCGCGAGGAGCGTCTCTTCACCGCGGGAGAAACCGCGGGTAATCTTGCGGCGCGGACGAGCGGGCATCAGGGGGAGGAGTTCGGAGATCCCCATCGCCTTCAGCTCGTCGATCTTGTAGCCGCGATAGGTGAACTCCTCACGCCGTCTTGGCATTCTTTTCTGAGTCTTCTTTGGTGCTGCCATTTACCCATCACTTCCTGCTCTTACCTGTCTTGCGTGCTGCAACGTGTCCGACAGTCCTTCCGGGGGATGTACCGCGAGCAATGGTCTTCGGGCGGCCGGGGTGCTGGTGTCCACCGCCACCGAACGGGTGGTCGATGACGTTCATTGCGACACCACGGACGCGGGGCCAGTTGGCTGCGGTGTTGTGCATCTTGTGGTACTTGTTGCCTGCTTTCACGAATGGCTTCTCGACGCGGCCGCCACCGGCTACAATGCCGATGGTTGCACGGCAGCGTGCGTTGAACCATTTCGTCTTGCCGCTGGGCATACGGATGCCGACGCGGTCCTCGGCCTTATCGACAACAACAGCCTGGACGCCCGTGGAGCGGACGAACTTGCCGCCATCGTTCGGGCGTGCCTCAATGTTGCAGATATAGGTACCGGTCGGGATGTTCCCGAGCGTGAGCGTGTTGCCGTTTTTGATTTCTCCGGCTGCTGCCCAGGTTACAATGTCCCCAAGGCCGAGGCCTTCGGTAACGAGCATGTAAACCTTCTTTCCGTCTTCGAGCTTTACGAGGGCAATCGGTGCATTCCTTGCCGGGTCGTGCTCGATGTCGATAACGGTGCCGGTGATCTTCTGCGTGTCGTCGCCGATGTGCTTCAGTTCAGCCTTGTAACGGTGGGATGGTGCACGGTATGTCGGGCCTCCCCTTCCGCGGGCTTGTGTGGTGATTCGATGTCCCATGTTTCCCACCTTACATTATACCGAGCCGGCTGAGGATTTCCTCGGCGGCTTTCTCGTTCTCAAAGCTCACGATTGCCTTCTTCTGGCCGTGCGTGTTCATGAGAGTCCTGACGCTCTTAACCTTCTGGCCAAAGGACTTCTCGATCTCACGCTTGACGTCGTCCTTGGTCGCCTCGCGGGTGACAAGGAACTGGAGCTTGCTCTGGTTCTCGAGGAGGACCATCGCCTTTTCCGTGACAAACGGGTACTTGAGGGTCATTTACCTTCCCTCCAGGCGGGTCAGTGCTGCCTCGGTCCAGACCGTCAGGCGGCCTGCCTGCATGCCGGGTGCGAGGTGCTCAACATTCAGCTGGTCTACCGTGACAACGTCGACACCGGAGAGGTTGCGTGCTGCCGTGAGCGGCTTGTCTGCGGTGACAATCAGGAGACTCTTCCTCTGCTTGAACCGGCGGCCACGCATCTTGCCCCGTCCTGCCTTGACCTTCTTGCTGTCCTTTGCCCGCTCAATGTCATTGTAGACACCGATTGCGGTCAGGGCGGAGATGACATCCTTGGTCTGGGCGAGCGTTTCGAACTTATCCTCGAAAACTACCGGGACTGCACCTTCAAAGACATGTCCCCTGCTCTTGAGGAGCTCGGCGCTGATGCTTGCGGCAACCGCTGACCGGAATGCCTTCTGTTTCTCCTTCTGGTTGATCTCCTTCGTTAAGACCTTCTCAACCTTTGGGGGGTGTGCCTCACGACCACCCTTTGCCTGCGGGACCTTTGCTGCGCGGGACCCGTTCCTGATACGGGGAACGTGGGATGAACCGCGACCGCTACCCCAGCCGACTGCTGACGAGCAGATGCCGGCATACGGGTATGTCCCGTGGGGCTGCCTGCGGGTACTCTGGAGCGCCATGACCGCTTTCTTGATCAGATCGGGGCGGTAATCCTCGGAGAAGATTGCCGGGAGTTCGATGTCCTTTGCGACACCGCCATCAATTGACTTAACCTGTGCTTTCATCTCTGATCATCCCTGCTTGCTCTGGACGCTCACGAACTGGATTGTCGGCATCCTGACGACATGTTCACCGAGGCGGATTGCGGGCCTGATACGGATCAGCCGCTTGACCGGGCCGGGGATGGACCCCTTGACAAGCACGTACGGGTTCTTGAGCACACCGTAGTGGAGGAATCCACCGGTGGGAGTAATCTCGCTTGCGTTCTCGCTGACCTTGAGGATACGCTTGTTGAATTCGGTACGCTGCTGGTATCCCAGTTGACCAATCTGCGGGACTTCCCAGCGGATGTGGTGGGGATTCCAGGGACCAAGGGTACCGACATGACGCTTCTTGCCGCCGACCGCGTGCTTGCGTTTGCGCAGTGCAACACCCCAGCGCTTGACTGCGCCCTGGGTGCCCTTACCGGTGGTGATGGCAGTGATGTCTGCATAGGCACCGGTCTGGATGACGTTGCTTAATCCGACTTCCTTGCCGAGGAGTCCCTGCGCAAACTCAAAGAGCTTCTTGATGTCTGCACCGCCGACCTTGATCTCCATGAGGTCGGGGACTTTCTTCGGTACACCGGACATTGATGCCGGCTGGGTATAGGCAAGTGCATAGATCTCGGCAACCGTGCCTGCAGCAACGGCGTCCGAGAATTTCTTTACAGCTGCATCCCGGTCATATTCCTTGGGCAGGTTGATCCGGCGCCCAAGGACGCCATCGAGCTGTTCTGCCCAGAGTTCGGTGAACGCGTGTTTGCCGTAGGTATCCTTGCTGTAGGCACGGATCGCTGCAACTTTCATAGCGGGGACTTCGATGACCGTTACGGGGACCATGATCTCCTTGCCCTCGGTCGGGCTGCTCTTGTGGTCGTCCACCATGACGATGTGCGTCATACCCACTTTATATCCGGCAAATCCCTGGAGGATCGGTGCTCCCTCGACTGAGGGCCACGACTGGTATTTCGGGATGTGGCTCTTTGCGCGCTTTCTCGGGCTGAATGCAAGAGAGCCACGGCGTGGTCTGTTGATTTTTGGCATGTATTAATCCATCCTGACTTTTGCGTGTAGGTTGTTCTCATTGCGACACGTTTGAGAGATTCATCCGAGACTCTCCAGAGACCTTTGCAGGTTCCGGATGCCAACACGCGACGGGAGAAAACGAAGGGGCCAGACAGAGCAGGGGATCCTTTTTGGATACGCTGCACTGCTGACTGCGGACGAATTCCACCCGTATCGGATTTGCGCAGGGGATATGATCCCACCGCTCTGCCGGTGTGCACCGGCATTCCTGTCTCGCGAAAGAAGATCCTGACAATGGCGCATCCCCATTGTTTCATGGGGAGGGGGCTCGTTGCACGAACGTTCGCCCATGCGCCTGATCAGACCCACTCTGTCAGCCTGTTGTGACGAATCACAACTCCTTCTCGGGATACCCCCGTTGTTAGACGGGGATCCACCAATCAAGGTTCTCCTACGGCAGGACTGTCAATCCAGTGTCCGGATGCATGGCCCCGCCGTTCCCGGATCCGGGCATGCTTCCGTCGGGAAGATATGCGGATCTGGAGAGGATAACCTCATATCGGCTTCCATAATTATTGCATAAAAGAGCATATAAATATATGCCAGCATTTCAGGAGAGGGTAAAACTCAATGCCGGACTTACCGCGCCCCGTTATCCGAAGTATAACTCACCCTGGTCGGTGATATAAACGATGATATCTTCGCAGACCACCCGGGCCTTGCAGGCCTGTGCCCGCGATTCGCGCAGCCGGTTGATCAGGGAGATGGTATCGTATTTTACTTTGATATTGATCTTCTCGGCCTCCCCGAAAATGATTGAGGGGACATTGAAGAGATCGGTGCCGGACGGAATTGTACAGAGATGCGTTGCATCGAGCGTGTACAGGAATTCGAGAGTCTCCTTTGCGCGGCGGATATTTTCCATCGCACTCTTCTCAATGGTGCAGACATTGGCTTTTGAGGTGGAGATGATATCTGCAATCTGTTGCTGGGTCAGCCCCTGCTTGCGGTACCGCAGTACCTCCATCTGGCGTTCGGTAAGCAACCCGTCCTTCATAGTTACACCTTCACAACCGTAACTTAAACACTTTTCGTTAACTTTTGAACCTCCATTTTTTATTGGCACTTTGACAGTGCGCATGGACTCTCCGTAAGCAAACGGATGGAATCACGAAGTCAGAACCGAGCCCCAAAATAATTATGGGAAGCCCCCTTGCTGTTCCTTGGATTTTTTCATAATACTCCCGCGCATCTTTTTCCAGAATGCCTGATGAAAAAACCATAGTCTGTTAAACCCAGAGTCCGGAGTAGTAAAAAGAATGATCTCAAAAACGCCCATTTTCCGACGAGAGAGGACATTTCAAAATGTTTATATGAATACCGGGTCATAATAACGTGTTATAACATTTTCGAGGTGAAAATACATGGTTGTTAAAGTAGGCGTTGCAAAACTCGGCAACATTGCAAGTGGTGTAATGGCAGAGCTCCTCCTCGACGAGAGAGCAGACCGTGAAGATATGCAGACATTCATGGCGACCAGCGGAACGAAACTCCAGCCGGAGGATATCGACCGCGTTGTCTCCAACATGAAGGCATGGAAACCCGATTTCTGTATTGTGGTCTCCCCGAACGGCGTCCTCCCCGGCCCCACCGGTGCCCGCGAGGAACTGGCAAAGTCCGGCATCCCGTGCATCGTCATCACCGACGACGTTACGACCAAGAAGGAATGGGAAGGCATCAAGACGAGCTCATTCGGATACATCATCATGAAGGCAGACTCCATGATCGGTGCACGCCGCGAATTCCTCGACCCCATCGAGATGGCTGACTTCAACGGCAACCTCGTCAAGGTCCTTGCAGGCACCGGCGCATTCCGCAAGCTCCAGGTGGCAATTGACCAGGTCATTGACCAGGTCAAGGCCGGCAAGAAGGGTGCCGAGCTTGTACTCCCCAAGATCGTCATGACCACCGACAAGGCAGTCGACGGCGAGTTCACCAACAACTATGCACTGGCAAAGGCACGCGCCGCCCACGAGATCGCCATGGCAGTCGCAGGCCAGAACGTCAAGGGCTGCTTCATGACCAAGGAATGGGAGAAGTACATCCCGATCGTTGCAAGCGCTCACGAGATGATGAAGGTCGCAGCCGCCCTTTGTGACCAGGCACGCGAGATCGAAAAGGCAGGCGACACTGTTCTCCGCCAGGCACACAAGAAGGACGGTATGCTTGTCAGGAAGAACAAGCTCGTTGCAAAATTCGATTAATCTTATTCCTTTTTTGGTTCTGGTAAAGCTCTCCCATATCTTCCGGGAGCGTCATGATTATCGGTTCGAAGTGCATTCGTTCCATGAAAGCAGAGTCACTCATCGATGACGGATTGGGATTGATCCGGGAGATGAGCGAACAGAACGCATGGAAGCCGCGTTTCGAACCGGCTTTGTCGAAAAAGATGGACATATTAAAGGCAGCTGTCCCAAGGTTCCGGTAGAATTCAAGCACATCCACGATCCCGGCTGCCAAAAGATCGATATACGGGATGGTTTCTTCAAGCGTGGCAACGGGAAAAATTCCGCGGACTTCCCGTTCCCCGCAGGGAACAGCATGGGCAGACCAGGCAATTTCATCACCGAAAAGATACCGGCCTGACTTTTTTTCACCATCGGTCAGTACGTCCCAGTATTCCTTTCCTGTAAGCTCGCGATATTTGAAACCGGCATAAAAATACCGTTCAACGATATGCGGGGGACGGGCATCACACAGCCCCTGCATGTGCGGGTGGATCAGGCTTGCACCGGCTGACGGGAGGAAATTCATGTTGATGCTGGGATAGCCATCGTATCGTACCAGTGCTTCAATTTGTCCCGTTAATGCATCGATAACCTGCTGCCTGCTGAATCTCTCCACCCGGTGTGCTTTCGTGATCACGGTGACAACATGTCCCGTCCCGAAAGGAAACATGTTCGGGAAGGTGACACTCTCGTTATGAAGGATCCGTTTTCTGTCACGGAAGAACGGCGTGACGGAAAAAATCCGTTCAGGACAAAACGGGCAGTCACCATCATCTTCCGGAAGCGTGAATGGATGGACAATATGCCGTTTCGAGCGGTCCGGGTTGATCCGGCACCGGAACCCGGTATAGGTCTCCTCACGGTACTGGATAATACCTTTTTGAGTATCCACATCCGTGACTGAGAACATATCTTTCACACTACTATGTTCAGCTGTATCAGATAGTCATTTGCACAGGAGTTCCAAAACGATAAAACATTCCTGAAAAAAGAAAAAAATTTTTTCTGCCAGGGCACCATCGCCGCTTTCGGTTATATCGGGGCAGATATTGTGCTCTGTCCTTATACAACGTACTTGCCGAGCAGGCGGATGGAGTTGGTCATGTCGGGACCGAGGGGTGAACCGAAGATGATCTGGGTGACGCCTGCCTTGGTGAGGTCTTCGCACTTCTGCTTGACCATCTCAGGGGTTCCTGCAATGGTGAAGGCATCGATCTCTTTGTCTCCGACAAGTTCGCCAACGCTCTTGAAGTCGAACTTTGCAAGTGCTGCCTTGATCTTGGCAACATTGGCGAGGTCGAGCCCGTGGCGGGTGAGGAGGGGTTCGGGGGAGCCGGCTGCAATGAATGCTGCAACGATCTTTGCTGCATTGCGTGCCTTCTTCTCGCTCTGGTCGATGGACATGGCGGTGTATGCGCCAACATCGAAGTTCTTCTTGCCAACAGCGTCTGATGCCTTCTTGATGATCGGGATAGCAACCTGGAAGTCCTTGGGGTTGGATGCGTTGATGAGTGCACCGTCACCGATCTTGCCGGCGAGCTCGAGGACTTTGGGGCCCTGTGCACCGATGTAGACCGGAATTCCCTTCTTGCCGGGGAGCGTGACACCAGTCAGCTTTGCACCGTCGTAGTCAAAGAACTTCATGCCGGACTTGTTGACCTGTTCACCGGCAGTAAGCTTGCGGATCTGGACAACTGCTTCCTCGAGGCGACCGACCGGCTTCTCGGGGTTGATTGCAAGCTTCGGCAGGGTTGAGAGGTCGCCGGGTCCGATACCGAGGACTGCACGGCCGTCAGAGATCTCGTTGAGGGTGCAGGCAAAGGATGCCATTGCCGCGGGGGTGTCGGTAAAGGCGTTCATGATACCCGGGCCCATCTTCAGGGTCGTGGTCTCCTTCGCAATGGCAGCGAGGGTGGGGTAGCAGTGGCGGTTGTTGTAGTGGTTGGTGATCCATGCGAAATCAATGTCTTTGGATTCAGCAAGTTTACAGAAGTTAACAACTTGCTTTACATTGACATTACCAGGTACGAATTCAATTCCATATGTCAAGGTATGTTCACCTCATTTGAGTATTACCGTACACGCATTTAAATAAATTATGATTTTACGTTGACAGGAACCGGCTATCCGCCCGCAAAAACCGCAATCTGGCGTTTATTTCAATTTTCTGGCCACTTTTTCCGGTAAAACGGGTGTGATCGCATCAGGCTATTCCGGATCAGGCGCCATTTGGGGGATTTTTGAGCTCAACTGACAGTCATTGCAGCGTGATGCATCTTAAATAAAAGAACCAACCAGAATCATTGTCGTAATTTATATGCAACAAAGACGTATTTCCCCGGGATCAAGTATTCTCCGAAAGAATGGGGCCCTGCGGGATAATCTGTCTGCTTATAAGGATTGGATGAGAAGAGAGAACGGTATCAGTCTATGCGAATAGTGGCTCTGGGACTTGGGGGTGCGGGATGCAGGATCGTGGACAGCCTGTATGCCATCGACCGGAGGAGCAGCAGGGTTGCCTGTGTCGAAGGACTGGTTGCTGATGTTGACGAAGCCTCCTTACAACAACTCCTTGCACTCCCTGATTCGCAGAAACTTTTTTATCCCCCGTTTGATCCCATGAATCCGGAGGCTCCGGCAGAAGGCGGCGCAACTGCCACTATCGATATTGACGAGATCATCTCACGGATCCACAATTTCGAGACCGGCGATAACGATGCGGTTCTCATCTGTTGCGGGCTGGGTGGGCAGATGACAGACGTTGTCCCGCATGTCATTGCCGGGCTCCGCTCCACTCTCGTTGAACCTATCTTCGGCCTTGTCACCCTCCCCTGCCTTGCCGAGGGGGAGAAAAAATCTGCGAAAGCCGCCGATGACATCGATATCCTCTTTCCCCTTCTTGATGGGATGATCGTTTTTGACAATGAGACGTGGTACAAAAAGACGCGTCCCATCGCACAGGCACGGCTCGAAAAAAAGAAGGAGAAAGGTCTTGCCCAGATGCTGGGGATCGGCAGGCAGGAACCGGAACTATCCCCGGAAATGATGACATACCATCTCCTCAACGAAGCCATCGTCCGTAGGATCAGCCTAATCTTAAAAGCCGGGGAATTCAGGGCTGACGGGGGCATCGATCTCGCCGAGGTTGTGCTGGATTCCGGCGAAGTGCTCAACACTATGAAAGACGGGGGATTCATCACGATCGGGTATGCAGTCGAGCATCTTCCCGCAAATCCCCTTGCATTCCTTTCCCAGCTCAAGCCGTCAGGACCGTTCAACGAAGAGGGAAAAAAACGGGCATCCCGGATTGTCGAGCTGGCCAAACAGGCGATCTATCATGAGGTCTCAACGCCATGCGATATGACGAGCGCCCACAAGGCTCTCGTCCTCATTGCCGGCCCCTCGCACGAGCTCTCGATGCAGGGGTTCATGACGGTGAGGAAATGGATCGACCGGAGCATCCGCGGCCTCGAGACACGGTCCGGGGATTACCCGGTCATGAATACAAAAAACGTCGCCATTATTGTCATGCTCGCGGGGCTGGAGAATATCCCTCGTATCAGTGAACTCAGGGAGATTCGGGAACAACTCAGGTCCGGTCCGGTACGAAGAGCGGCACCGGAAAGCGGACAACAGGGGATAACACACGTCCAGGAAAATGCCGGATCGCTCCGGGATGAGATGATTGTCCTGCCGAAGCAGATGCAACGTGTTCTGGAACCTCCAGAGACAGAGCGTGTTCACGCCCCTTCACCAGAAAAGATCCCTCCAGCCATACCA
>Ga0302252_1000382_pt1 | contig 41657 bp, 33 predicted proteins | sample AAG_RA_Leu_MG_FD_193511 | JGI IMG/M metagenome (GOLD analysis project Ga0302252, IMG submission 193511) | Enriched activated sludge microbial communities from anaerobic digester in WTTP, New Holstein, Wisconsin, United States - AAG_RA_Leu | ecosystem: Engineered > Bioreactor > Anaerobic >... | reverse complement strand
GGCCATATACTGAGATTCCTTTCAAATGGAATGTGTTGTAACTCAGTATATTGGCCATTTATCATGCCAGTACCTTCTAAAGTGCATATAAATCAAAGAAAAAAATTTCTTAAACGATCACGGATGGTTTGCCTCTATTATATTTCCTTCAGGATAGCCGAGAAAGAGAATTATATCTCTTGAGCTATTGTATAGAAGCCTGTAAAGAGCCATCTTATCATCATCACTGATATCGGTTCTCTCATGTTTAGCGGTATTTTCAGAAGAAGGTCGGTCGTTGTTCATGCCGTCACCCCCAGGATTGTATTTCAGTGGAACTGATGAAAGCATGTATGGGAGCATACTTTTCAATATCCAGTCACTTTCTCCTCATTCTCATGAAAGGGATCCTGTTGTCCATTCTATGCTGTTCCTGAAACGGATCTCAGTAATGGAGGCTTGTAACCGTCGAAACCCTTGTATCTCACATACCTTGCCCTGTCCATCGTCTTGTCAGTAATCTGTACAGCCTCCTCAGGGCAGAAATTATAGCATCTCAGACAGACGCAGCATTCCTTTCCAAAATCAGGATATCCCTTCGCGAAACTGATATTCGCCATAGGGCAGATTGAGGCGCAGAGCCCGCATCTTCTGCATTTGGCGTCGGCAAAGAAGTGTTTAATCCAGAAGTCCCCAAAAAAGCTTTCGCCAAGACGCTGGCTGGCACCCAGCAGATAATCCGCCACTGATCTGCCCTCCTGATGCGCTTTACGCAATGTGAGCTCTTTGACAATCTCTTCCACGGCACTTCCGGCAGATTGATAAAATGGCTTGAGATCATCACCGTTTTTCAGCTCAAAAAAATCAAATCCGGGTATTTTGATATTATTGGGCATCCTTACGTAGGTTGCCAGGAAAGGGCTGTAGCCTTTCTTATTCAGAATCTGTGATGGACGAAGACACGCATCTCCTCCTGCCATGAGTATGGTTGAGATTACAGCCAGCCCCCTCCCCTGTCCTTCAGGCAGCAGAGGCAGCAACTCTCTCAGCGGGAGAGGAATATCAGAAGCATATGTCGGATATGCAATGACAAGAACAGATTCATCGTGCAGAAATTCAGCTAGGCGCGCCCTGAGCTTTTCAACATCGGGCTTCCTGTCCAAAGCCCTGCCGCATTCAGCCTGCAATCTGTCTGCCTGAATACTGAGACACTGATGCCCATTCTCGTTGAGGGCATTCTCAACAGCATTGACAACCCAGGCAGTGTTGCCGGTACCTGAGAAATATATGATTCTGAACTTCTGAGTGTCGGTTGCCGGCATGGCTGCGAACTCCCTTGCTCATATGTAATCCTGCATCGTAAATAAAAAGGAAGTTGCCTCGTGTTGTATCATAAACTCGTAAGGTTTTCTTCTTAGCTCTGCCGGCACGGGCTCTCAATTGCCGGCAAGTGCCATTTCCTTCCAGAATATAATAAGCATATATTTATCAAATTGTCATGCATGAAAGTCTCTTTGACAATTATATCGCAATTATGCTAAAATGTAAATATATATTTACTTGATTGCATATCCGGTTTGCGATGAAATCTAACGGACAACAGAGAGTCTTACACACCGGGCATTCAGTTCTTCTGTCAAAAGGAATCTCAAGCCCGGTTCTATCGCTGAGATCTTTATTGATATGCCCAGGAGATAAAGCCCGAAGGTCTTTCAATCTGCCATATTGGAGCTCGTAGCCGGATTTTCTGCACAACAGCAAGGCGGAGAGAACCATGAAGAAAAAAAAGAACCCTGCAATTCGCCATCTTCGCAACAGGGCGGCATTCCTCATGAGAGAGTGGAACAGACCGGAGCACCTGTTTAGACCCGATAAGGAAAAGGCAGTATTCATCGTCATAGATATGCAGAATTTCTGCTGCTCCCCGCGGGAGGGGCGCTTTCTTCAAAGCATGGACGACGTCATAAGAAATATTAACCTGCTTGCCGATCACTGCCACAAAGAAAAGATACCCGTCATCTGGATAAGGCAGAGCTTTAACATCGATCAAAACAAAAGCGATGCCGGGCTCTATCCCCTCTTTCACAGGAGGCCTCTTTCCGAGGAAATATGCAACGGCTCGAGAGGAACTGAGATATATGAAGAGCTGCACTTTGATCGAGGAATTGACTGCGAGGTTATCAAGAACAGATATAGTCCTTTTGCCACAGGTGCCTCAAACATCAATGAGATTTTGAGAACCCTGGAGCGCAACCAGTTGCTGATTGCAGGTCTTGCTGCCAATGTATGCGTTGAATCTACGGCAAGAGATGCAATGCAGCGCGATTATGAAGTCATACTGCTCAGAGACGCAACAGCCGCATTCGACGAGATTCTGTTCGAAGCGACACTTACAAATATCGGGCTTTTTTTCGGAGATGTCAGGAGAACCTATGAGGTACTGGACGAACTGGAGTGTCTGCCCGCCAGAAACTTCCGGAAAAAACCCTTCAGAAGGCTAATGCTGTGAAAATACCGACTCGTCGAACCCTTTCACATAACCCGATGAAGACGTATCGGTGCCCACATTGGAGCGCACCACCAAATCCAGTTTCGGATCGACTGCCTTGCGGAGACGGGCTTCAATCTTCTTGACAACAGCCGGAGATGTATTGACAGGAGTGCGCAGCACAACCAGAACGATCAGCCTATCGTCCTTTCTGATATAGTGCAGTTCATCCAGTGAAGCGCCGGTTATCATGGCGGAGACATTTTTAACGAGCGCCTTCTGCAGCTTCGAATGAAACTCAAGAGCCTTGCCGGAAAGGGGAGCGCTGCTGCTTTTCACTTCATACAGATATCTCTCAGAATCTGCAACTCTCGTGACGGCCGAGCGGACTATGAGATGAACGGGCACTCCCAGAGCAGCCTCGAGAGATTCTTCCATCTTTTTCACCTGTGATGGATCGATAATGATTGGTGTATCGATAAGCGTTTTTACTGTCAATCTTTCGCCGCCTGTATCCAGACTGAGCTCCACGAGATGGGCGCCTGCCACTTTTTTTATTTCGTCACTCATAACTTTGTTTGTCGTAGAGATGAATTGAGCCTGCCTGGACTCTTTCTGACGGCGCTCCAGTTCTGCCTTTCCTATGAAGGCGGGTCCGTTATCGTCAAAATCCTTTGAGATCATGGACCTCATTATCAGATGGATTTCAGGGTCCACTCTCTTCTTCAGAGTTTTCTCAATACGCTCGACGTCCTGGGGTGAAAACTCCTGCGGCGTCAGAACTGTGGCGGCTACCTCTATGGTTTTACCCTTCTTTTTATAAGTTACCGAACTGAGCTGGGCGCCAATCGTAGATTCAGTTTCTCTTGCGATCGCGCTGTTGAGCTTATCCGAAAACTGGCGATCAGCAATCAGGCCCGCCAGAGTTCTGGTCATGAACAATGCCACTACAGCTAGAGCCAGAAGACTCAAACCGAAACGCTTTAAAAAACGAATGACTGTGTATGGCTCATGAGGCTTTGCCTCAGACAGTCCCAGCACGGTGAATATGAAAGCGGACGCCAGTTGAATGGAGAGAAAGTTGGCGAAAAAGAGAAGAAAGGCGCCCAGAGCCCATTCCAACTGGCCGGCGGAAAGGCAGAGACCGCACGTGGCAAGAGGCGGCACAATGGCTGTGGCAATTGCAACTCCGGGGAGCGCCGGACTGATTCGCTCATCTATCATCGCATAAGCGCCAGCCAGTCCGGATGCTAGGGCTATTATGATATCATAGAGCGTCGGCTGAGTCCGCGCCAGTATCTCAGAGCCGAAATCGAGACGAAGCGGGAGAAGACCTATCACAAAACTCAGCAGAACTGCAAGTATGAGCCCCAGAATCTCGGAGAGGAAGGCCTTACCGAGGAGTCTCCCGTCGCCGGAAGAGATTCCCAGGGCTATGCCAAAGATTGGGCCCATCAGCGGAGCGACAAGCATAGCCCCTATGACTACGGCAACACTGTTTGCGAGCAGACCATATGATGCAATGACCGTTGAAAGCACCACCATCACATAGAAAGACCATTTTGATGTGGAAATCTCCTCTATGCTCTGGTAAATCCACTGCCTTTCCTTCTGCGAAATCTTCCCGGTCCTGCTCTTCTTCCTGCCGGTCTCTGCCGCAGCCATACAGCCTCCCACTCATCGTTCTTCAACGCCTGATTCTATGGGAGCTTGAAAAATCCTGTGTCGGGGGAGACCGGCAATCTCTCACTGAACTCCATGGCTGTGACAGAAGAGCATGCCGCATACTGCAGATCCCTGTATCAGGAATGTCCGCAGCGGCAGGGTTTTCTCAAATATTCTCCTGCGGCTGAGACCGGAACAGAAAATATGACATAAACTACTGCAGCAATAGCACCGATCCGGATAAAGGCCTGAGTGACAGCTTCACATGTCCGTCTGATATACCACACTGCTTACCTTCCATCAGATCTGTTACCACTGCCCCCTTACCTTCCTTTATGACTATGGTTTCTTCAATTGACTCACGGCTGAAGTTTATTGCCGTGATCTGAAGACCATTTTCCGATGGCAATCTATGAACCATTGCAATCAGTCCGGAGTGCTTAGTAAATGGAATGGCTATCTGCTCGGATAGATGAATCTTATGATCGTTCCTTATCTCGAGAAGCTTCTGAAGCCTCCTTGCAAAAGAATACTTTGATCTGAACTGCTCTGGAAGTGAGCCGTAGAGGCAGACTGCCCTCTTGATGCCCAGTCTGGAAGAGGTTGCGGAAGGATTTACGTTCATGAGATCATAGGCCCCTCTGTTCAGCCAGCGCGCATCGCCATCACTTGTGAAGTCTTTGATGTCATCAGCAGACAATGTGAGTGCTCCGACGAGATCCCAGCCGGAAACGGCGAAGACGCCTGGCTGCATTGCATTGAACATGGCCAGGAGGAGATGCAACTCTTTGATCCTTTCAATTTCTTTCTCTCCCAGCGAGAATATTTTGACCATGCCCAGCGCCGCAGCGCAGAGAGTGGCTGTGGTGCTCACAATACCATTGGGATGAGCAAAATTATACGGAGCCTTCTCTCCTGTCAGGGCGGAAAACATCTCAAGATGAATCATCGATCGCAGATCTATGCCCCGCAGCTTCTTCCTCCGATAGGGGAAAAGCTCTTTTGAATGAACAGTCATAAAATGTATCAACTCCAGTGTCAGCTCATCATGATTCTGAAGCGCGTGAATCAGAGCAATGGGATTGATCCTGTATGAGTGCATGAGCCGCATCATCAATTGAAGAAAGCCGGCATTTCCTGTTGCAAGAGCGTGCTGGCAGGCGGGACGGGTTATGAAATCATATGAGAGATCTGCACCGGTGACAGTCATCGACTTCAGATCCTCGAGCGTGAGATTGAGTTCCTGAAATGTAAAGCCTCCAAGCTTTCTCACCATCATGGAGATAATACCGTTCGCCATTACTGAAAGAGGATGTCCCTCCGACCAGGCATAGCCTGTCATCGGGTTGACCTCAATACCGAGGAACCCATTGGCATCGAGCCTGAGACCACAGTCGCCAAGCACTCTCATCGAATGTATTATATCTCCTGCTATAAGCCTGTATGCCGAGAAGCTCGGATCGAGCCAGTTAAGCGTAGGCTGGCCATCCTTGAAATAATGCAGATATACCCACCTGAGCCTCTCTCCTCCCTCACCTTCGACAATATCTGTGGCACTCCAGTTGGATTCCTTCACACCGGGCTCGGAGAAAATAACCCTGGAGAGCTCCCCCACAATATATCCTTTTTCCCTGAGCCTTATAACTGTCTCATATGGCAGATTGACAGAATCCTTCCCTTCTGGAACCTTTGGCAGCATATTCCAGTCTCCCGGCATGATCCTGACCATGTGATAGATATCCGGGTACTGTCGATAATTCCTTTCAGCCAGACGAAAATCGGCACCCTTCCCGGTGTGGCCCGGAATGATATCTCCGATTACAATGGCACCATGATTCCTGGCTGTATGCACAAGCTCCAGATAATCAGTGTCTGAGCCAAAATCAGGTGATACATCCATGCCTATTCTATCAAAGCTCCCATCGATGGAGGGAGTGAATTCTCTGTTGCGCAGCCCTCCGGCTCTCTTGGTCGGTCCTGTATGCACTGCTGTTATACCCAGCTCCCTGAAGCACTTCCAGAGTTCCTCATCTGCCATAGTCTTCAATATCGATTTCCCCTCAGACGTTATCAGTGCAGCCGGGTATGCCGTATACCAGACAGATGAATTTGATACAACCTTTTCAGGCTGAGGGAGGGCATATGCCTTCTGCCACTTCCTCTCGAGCCTTGAATAGCTTCTCGAAAGTATTTCAGACTGATGGAGCATTGAATTGATTTCAAGCCATCTGAGATATTCATCACGATCAGTTTGCCTCCGGTAGTCTTCGCTCCACGAACGCTCCAATGCCTCGCACCTCTTTCCAATAAATATATTCAGACAAACAGGATAAGGAATTCATCCCAGTCAATTGAAACCTCGAATGCCACAAGAAGAATATTCACAGCCGGTCTGCAGGATATCCGGATTCAATGGAAAGACAAATCCCGATCGTGATTATCTGCAAATTGAATCATCACCGATCAATGTCGATGATTCTCGTCTTGTTTCTGTATGGCTCAAGCAACTGGGACAGATAGTCTGCGGTTAAAGAGCCGATTATGATTATTTCATCGGCTTCCTTGAAATGAGAGGCGATCTGTGCCAGCTGGAAATCTACCCACGGAAATAATAGAGACCAACCGTGCATGTCGTGAGGGCCTGCATGATAGACAGTACTGGCGCCATATTGAAGAACATCGGCCGATGGAGTGATGCTTTCAAAATCGGTGCACATATTGTGCTTCCTGCTGTCGGCAGTTGACAGCCAGAGACTGTCAAGACTCAGATATGGAACCGAAATGAAAATGGGAAGAAGAAAAGGCTCTTTCCTGATGATATCCCTGGCCGCATCTACTTCCACGTTCCTGTTGAGACTTACAAGAACCTTTTTTCTGGCATCAGAGGGATGGAAGCTGGCTTCCCGGATCAACCGGGCAGCCGTCTCGGCGCCATCAAGACTGCCATCATGCAGAGCCTCAATCTTCTCCAGCCATGTTTTTCTCATCTCTGTATCGCAGCAGAGGCTCATGACCTTATTGACGAGCTCATCTGAAAAACTGGGATAGTAGCACATTGCATCTAGAAGCTCTGGCTCGAGCCAGCTGTCATAAAAGCCTTCGTGCCTGCCGATACATACAACCGGCGTGCCAAGGCTGAATGATTCAAGAATCTGGAGATAGCCTTTCTTGCATATGAGCAGATCGCCAGCCAGAAGAAGGTTCCGTATTGCCTCCTCCTGAAGCACAGGCATATATATTACATTTCCCCTGCGGACAGTTTTATCTGATGCGGCGATTACAACAGCGGTCAAGTTATCACAACCTTCTGACAGAGCACCGAGAAGCCTGTCAATGGTCTCTCTCACATCATCCTTGTAACCGCTTGCCAGAATCAGGCTGTGATTCTCAGGAACCCCGTATCTGCTGCAGAATTGTTCTCTTGCTTCCTGCCTTGACATCGTTGGCTTCCTTATAAGGGGAGGTATCAGATGAACCCTTGGGAGCCTCTTATTCCAAAGGCCTGACAATCCGTTCCACATGAACAGATCGGAATACTCTATCACCGACCTGTAAACCGGCTCCAAATGCTGATCCCGTCGATAGATGTTCTCGATCACCGCCACCGGAATTCCCTTCTGCTTTGCGGCAAGAAAGAGAAGAGCCTGATATGGACGGTTTGTTGGAATATCGGTGAATATGACTTTCTTCGTATCTCTTGGGAAAACAATCGATGACAGATTTGTTATCCTGTCAAACGGCACCTCATTGACAAGATATCCTGCATCCCTGAGCCATTCACTATCTCCGGAGTTCAGGAAAAGGACCTCCTGCCTGGGGAGATACTCTGCTATCCTCAAGCCACGGGCCTGCACACCCCGCATGCCTGCAAATGAATAAGTTACAAATACAAACAAAGAGCACACTTCCTTTCCTGTCAAACGTTGATTACTTCCGCAAGACCCTGTGACAGTATTATCCCATTGAGCAGCTTTGAAACATCTCTGCAGTCTTTTACTATATAGCGGGCATGAGTATTCTCCATGCCTATCTTGACCGTATAAGCCGATTCAGGAAGCATTCTGAACATATCCTCGTCTGTCTGGTCATCTCCGGCTGCAAGCAAAAAATCAAAATCATCATCATTCATCAGTTGAAGAGCTGCGTCTCCCTTGCTGATTCCAGTGTTCCTGATCTCTATTATCTTGCTCCCCTGAATTATCTGAAGGTCCTTGTTCGCAAGATAATGCACAAGATTCTCCACCATCTCCCGTATGCGGATAAAGCTCAGCTCAGGATCAGAACGGCGGTAATGAAACACAAGAGAGTGCTCCTTGTCTTCCAGAAATGCGCCGGGAAGCCTGTCAGTATATCTTTCGAGAAGGGGCAGAATTGCTGATTTCCATCCGGAGCAGAGACACCTGACTGGCTCCCAGTCTTTAGATACCCTCTTTATCCATACTCCATGCTCCGATACGAGGTTGATGGGAAGACTGCTGAACCATCTGGAGAGAACCTTCCTGTCACGACCGCTGATGATGGTAACCTGAGTATCAGGCATTGCAGCGAGATCTGACAGAAGAGCGATTACCTCTTCTGTGGGATATGCCATCAGAGGATCGTCATGGAAGGGGACGAGCGTTCCGTCGTAATCGAGGAAGATCATCCTCTTATGCGCATTTTTGAAATCCCTGATAATGGCACTCGAAACATTGACAGTCACTAACCTGCTGACAGAGCGCTTCTGCTCGACTTTCACCGCTAGAAGGGAAGTGCTGAAATCCTCGGCCCAGTGAACTATGTCATATCTTCTTATTCGCGACTGCATCGTACTGATTCTTTTTTTCTGCTCACTCCCGTTCATTTCAAGAGCCTGTTTCAGCGCTCCGGAAATATCTTCAGCGTTGTTAGGATTGATCAGGATTGCTTCCCCCATCTCCTTTGCCGCACCGGCCATTTCGCTCAGAATGAGCACACCGAGTCCGTCCGAGCGGGATGCCACGTATTCCTTTGCTATGAGATTCATCCCATCGCGAAGCGGGGTTATGAGAGCCACGTCACTGGCACGATAGAGGGCTGTTATCTCCTCAAAGCAGAAAGACTGGTAGAGATATAGTACAGGCATCCAGTCAATTGTTCCATACATCCCGTTGATCTTGCCGGCAAGCTCATCTATCTGCCGTTTCATCATCTGATAGTGATCAACTCTGATTCGGGAGGGAACGACTATCAGTATCAGTATGACTTTCCCGCGCCACTCAGGATAGCTGCACAGGAACTGCTCGTAACCCTTCAGCCTGTTTATGATGCCCTTCGTGTAATCGAGTCTGTCCATAGAGAGTATCACCCTGTGATTCCGAAGGTTTTTCATATACTTTTCTAAGGTGTCTCTTGTCGCCGGTGATTGATGGGCGCTGTGAAATTTATGATAGTCAATGCTTATAGGGAAGGCGTCAGCCTTGACCACTCTGTCACCGACAAAAACCTTTCCCATATCCTGATCAAGTCCCAGAATATTGTGAAGGCACTGTAAAAAAGACTGTGTATAGCTGTATGTGTGGAATCCTATCAGATCTGCCCCCAGAAGTCCCTGAAGCAACTCGCTTCTCCATTTCATGGGAAGCAGTCTGAATATCTCAAAAGTGGGAAAAGGAATGTGAAGAAAGAATCCTATCGTAGCGTCAGGAGCAATCTCTCTCAGCATCGCAGGCAGCAGCATCAGATGATAATCGTGAATCCATATTACATCGTCTTTCCGCATGACTTTGACCACTGCTTCCAGATAGTGCCTGTTGACTGCCCTGTAATGCTCCCACATTGCTTCATCATAGACCGTATAGGTTGGAAAATAATGAAAAAGCGGCCAGAGAGTCTTATTACAGAATCCAAGGTAAAACCTGTCGACATCCACATTCGAAAGAAAGACAGGATATGTCCCAAAACGGGATATCAGTTCCTTCTCCACATCCGGCTGCATTTTTTTCGAAACAGGGATTCCAGGCCATCCTATCCATACGCATTCGGAAAAAGTTGCACTTGAACGACCTATGGACTGAACAAAGGCTTTAAGTCCCGTGGCAAGGCCTCCCGCACTTTCCCTGAAATCAAAGCCACTATCTTTCTCTTCCGTCACACTTACAGACAGTCTGTTTGAAACAATAACAAGCCTCATAAGCCACTCCCGATTATAAAGATTTCCAGAGAAGACAGGATCGTATTTAAAAGCGATGCCACACGGCACTCTTATTGATAGAATATTGCAATACCAATATCCAAAAAGTAAATGTTTATTTATATTATAGCTTATAAAATAACATTTGTCAAAATTAAAATATATGGCAATCATCAAATATTAATATCAATTTACTTTGTTTCAATAGATAACTCTGCAGGAAAACCAGGAAACCTTCAGAGAAGATATTTCAGGTATTACTCAGAATGCCTGCGGCGACAGATACTCCTAAAGAAAGGAGGTACGCTACCGGGAGTTCCCTTTATCAGGGTGGCACACAATTCGATTTACAAAAGCACCAGCAGCACGCTATGGGCTAACGAGGATATCTGGACTGATATCCGAACGGCAATCCCGTTCTGAACGAAGTTTTGCAACCGGAACCGGCTGCTGCACCGGCTGGAATTCCCTCATGAAAGACACACAATCCCTCTTCTTTTTCGAGCAATAATCGGCACATATCATGAAGCCCCATTCTGATCGCCACATGCAGCGGTGTCTGCTTGTAATTGTCAGAAATGTTCGTCTTTGCTCCCATGTCGACAAGATAGCGGGCAATCCTTATTCTGCCCGCGCGAACAGCCCAATGGAGAGGGGTTTTCCCATCCCTGTCGATTGCATCCAGGCAGGCGCCTCGATTCAACAGCAGAGAAACCATGGCCACCGATCTCTCTTCGGCAGCCCAGTGCAGAGGCGTAACACCGTTTATCGTCCTGCAGTTTATCTGCGTCCCCTGTGACAATAAATAATCAACCACTTCCGGGCAGTTATATTTAACTGCCATGTGCAACTGAGACACATTTCTGGAATGAGCTTCATGAATGAGGGCCGGGCATCTGGCCAACTCTCTTCTCAGGAGAGAAAGAAATCTCTTGATATCGCGCGTTCTCCTTCTGTACATCGTTCTTTCCATCCTCAGGACCTCGACATAAATTGATACGCTCATCTTCGGGGAATCCAGCACAACTCTATAGAATTTATTATCATCCTGACTCTTGTTTTTCATATGTAAATCAGAAAGACTGAAATGGGCCAGGAGCGGAGCCCATTTGTAAATTATCATTTACAGTATATCATAGATATGATATACTTGTCAAAATTATGTTTATGATAATAATTACAGTGTGAATCTTAATTGATTATTTCTGGAGGCTTTACAAATGCCCATACACGCCACAAGAAGAAAAGAGATAGTAGAAACAGCAAGAAAGATTATTTCCTCATCAGGAATGCAGAGCCTCACCATAAATGCCATAGCAAAGGAGCTAAAACTCACAGATGGAGCCCTTTACCGACATTTCAAAGGCAAGCACGAAATCATCGAGATGCTCATAGAAGACATAGGAGACACGTTGTTGAGCGCAATCGAATCCGCGACAGTGAACATTGAGGATCCCATAAAAAAGCTGGAAAATATTCTCTCGTGCCACCTGTCATACGCGGAGCAGAGACGTGGAGTCTCATTTCTCATAATCACGGAAACTCTCAACATCAAGGACAGGAAACTGCAGAAAATGATGATGGATGTCCTTCGCAACTATTTGAATAAAATCGAGACAATTATTGAAGATGGAATTCACAAGGGAATCTTTAATAAGGACATAGACCTTCACTCCTCGGGAATAGTCTTTCTGGGAATCATACAATCTGCCGTAACATTGTGGGCGCTGTCCGGATACAGACATTCTCTGGGCAGGAAACACAATCAGCTTCTGAAACTGTTCCTGAATGGCGTCATGGAAAAACACGGACAGGATAACAAGTGCCAGTGACATTACCGGAGTGCATAGACACGATGCCCATCCTGCAGGAGACGATGAGGCTGTAAAAGGTTTTTACAGCCATACGGAAGAAAAAGTGATTGCCTGAATATACCGGAGAATACCGCCATGGCCGAATCGGTAATGCTCATAATCGTCCTTCTGGCGATCGGCATCATAGCCACGAGGCTTTCAGCCCTGCTGAAGGTGCCTCACAGTGTCTTCCTGGTGCTGATGGGAGTCGCAGGCGGCATCATCCTGAACTGGACATACATATGATTAATCAGCCTGTTTCGATAGACATGAAACTGCTGATCGAATTTAATCTTTAACGAGGTGGCAGGCATGATTCCCCAACCAGACTTTTCAACTCATATTGGGGTTCAGGTAATTGTAGAATTAATGGTAGTGGCAATATTGGTTGCCATACTGATAAAGCGGATAAAAATCCCGTACACAGTCACACTTGTAATAGTCGGCGTCCTGATAGGCTTTACACATCTTCTGCACCCCATAGGCCTCTCATACGATGTTATTCTTCTCATTTTTCTACCGCCTCTTTTGTTTGAAGGAACAATCTCAATGGATCTTGAGATCTTGAGAGAAAAATGGAGAGAGGTGCTTTTTTTTGCCTTCCCGTTGACATTGCTTTCTGTCTGTGCAGCAGGCCTGGCAGCCCATTACCTGCTTGGATATTCATGGCCGGTTGCCTTTCTTCTGGGCGCCATAATATCACCAACCGATCCCATAAGTGTCCTTTCACTGTTCAGAGAGCTCGGAGTTCCAAAAAGACTCTCTATAATAGTTGAGGGCGAATCCTGCTTCAATGACGGGCTCGGAGTTGTTCTGTTCGCAATCTTCTCTTCGCTCGTCAAGCAAGAGAGCATAACTATAGGTCAGGGAATCTGGATTTTTATCTCGGAAGTAGCAGGTGGAATTACAGTTGGTATTATACTGGGTTATGCGGCGTACGTCCTGCTGAAAAAAATCGATGACCATCTGATAGAAGTAATGCTTTCTGTAGCTCTTGCTTTTGGAAGCTATATTCTGGCAGATCTCCTTCATTTTTCAGGCGTCATGGCAGTAGTTGCCTCAGGTTTGATTATGGGAAATTATGGACGTGTTCTGTCAATGTCGCCGGGAACAAGACTGGCTCTTTCTTCTTTCTGGGAGGTAATGGCATTCATTGCCAATTCTCTCCTTTTTCTCATGATGGGGATAGCAATGGAGAGCACCAGACTGGGACAGTTTGCTGGAAAAATCGCGACTATCTTCATAATAATTCTTGCAGCGAGAATGCTCTTGGTATATGCAGGTTCTTTCGCACTGGGACATTTCAGACGATCGATACCCGTTGCATGGCAGCATATAATAGGCTGGGCCGGGCTCAGAGGCTCAATCCCTATAGCGTTGGCTCTTGGAGCGACCCTTCCGCAGAAAACTCAGGGAATTCCAGGAAGAGAGGAGTTTTTAACAATAATCTTCGGCATTGTGGCAATCTCCATCATAGTGCAAGGCCTTACCATACGGCCGCTCCTGATTCGCCTTGATCTTATTATAAAGGAAAATCATGAGACTGAATTCGAAAAACTTGCAGGACGGAGGATTGCACTCCACGCAGCCGCAGCCAGACTTGAAAAGATGAATTCCGAAGGTCATGTTCCACAGAATATTTTCCATGAATTCAACAATGACCTGAAGGAAAGAGAATCAGTTTTGGCTGAACATATGAACCAGCAGCTTACTCTGCATCCAGAACTTGCACTGACAAGAAAGGATGATGTAAGGCGGGCGCTTTCACTCGCAGAACGGGCATCGCTCGAAGATGCATTTTCAAGTGGATACATTTCGGAAAACGTTTTCTCAGAATTGAGAAAGGAAGTTGATTGCCGCATTGAAGGAGAATGGGCAGAAAAAAGCACGGAAGAAAATGAAGTGTAATATCTGCAGGATTTCTGCGATTCAGCCGCCGACCAGGAGGGACAGCGAAAATGCAATATCAATCGATGGATGGAAAACAATGGCACAGCCTTACTGTTAAAGAGACTGCAGATACTCTTCAGACAGACTTGTCACAAGGCCTTTCCGCTGAAGAGGCCGAAAAGCGACTTCGTCACTTTGGCCCGAACGAAGTCCCCAGAAAGAAGAAAAAAAGCCTCATACTCTTGTTTCTGTCTCAGTTCTCCAACCCTCTTGTGCTGGTGCTCATCGCATCTGCAATAATCACATTGTTCCTTAAGCATAATGTCGATGCCATTGTCATATTCGCCGTCGTAGCAGCCAATGCAGTAATAGGATTCTTCCAGGAGGAGCGAGCCGAAAATGCAATAGAGTCGCTGTCAAAAATGCTAAGCCAGGAAGGACGCGTTCTGCGAGGGGGAAAGCTTCAGAAGATTCCTGCAGCGTTCCTGGTTCCGGGAGACGTTGCTATGCTCGAAAGTGGGGATCGCGTTCCGGCAGATATCAGGCTGTCAGAGTTGAAGGGTGCATTAATGAATGAGTCTCTTCTCACAGGTGAATCGGTACCGGCTTTCAAGTCATCAGAACCTTCAGTTATAGATGCCCCTGTAGCCGAGCGAGTGTCCATGGCCTTTTCAGGAACACTTATGGTTGGAGGTGCAGCAAAAGGAATAGTTACGGCTACAGGTATCTCCACAGAGATTGGAAAGATATCAGGCCTCATATTGCAGGCTCAGACAATAGAAACACCTCTCACCATGAAATTGAAGCGCTTCTCTTTCCAGCTTTCTATTGCTGCAATGCTATTCTGCATATTGCTTTTCCTGGGAGGGATCTTCACGGGCCACAGTCCGTCAGAAATGTTCAACGCTTCTGTGGCAATAGCTGTAGCTATAATACCTGAGGGTCTTCCTGCTGTAGTAACGATCATCCTGGCAGTGGGAGTTCGTCGCATGGCAGACAGAAACGCCATAATAAGGAATCTTCCCTCAGTAGAGACGCTCGGGAGTGTCTCTGTAATATGCTCTGACAAGACAGGAACACTCACCACAAACGAAATGACAGTCAAGCATGTAATTGCAGGAAAGCGGCTGTTCGAGTTTGGAGGCATTGGCTATAACCCGCATCACTGCTGCGTGGTGGAAGAAACTGCTGTAACTTCTGCGAAAGATATTCTCCCACTTCCAGAGGCACTGACAGAAACGCTTCGCTGCGGTCTATTGTGCAATACATCGGCCATTGAGGAGCAGGACGGGCAGTGGAAGGCTGTTGGCGATCCAACTGAAGCAGCTCTGATTGCAGCTGCTCGAAAAGGAGGGCTGTCAGAAAAGGAGCACACTTTTTATCCAAGGCTCGATATACTGCCCTTTGATTCAGGGAGAATGTACATGGCTTCACTTCACAGAAACCCCCAGGGAAACAGCATCCTGTATGTTAAAGGCTCTGTGGAGCAGATCATCGATAACTGCCAGGATATGCTCGGGGAAAAAAGTGTAGAGCCACTTCAAGGAAAGGAGATTTTGAAAATTGCAGGCGAGCGGGCGTCACTTGGATACAGGGTGCTGGCCTTTGCAGAAAAAACGATGGATACAGAAATAAAAGAGATTGAAGAGAAAGAGATCAAATCTCTGACATTTCTGGGACTTCAGGCAATGAGCGATCCGGCCCGTCCTGAAGCGATAAAGGCAGTCCTCGAGTGCAAATCAGCGGGGATAGAGGTGAAAATGATAACCGGAGACCACAAATCGACAGCCCGCGCGATTGCGCACGACCTCGGGATTCAGACCGAAGATGAATCTGTTTATACCGGAAAGGATCTGGAGAATCTGACAGGAGAGGATTTCGATAATGCGGCGATATCAGGAAAAGTGTTTGCCCGCATCGCTCCGGAACAAAAGTACAGACTCGTGGAAGCTCTTCAGAAAAAGGGAAAGATCGTTGCAATGACAGGTGACGGATTTAACGACGCGGCAGCGATAAGAAAGGCTGATATTGGTGTGGCAATGGGGCTGGCTGGCTCTGATGTCGCCAAGGAGGCAGCTGACATGGTGCTTGCCGATGACAACTTCGCAACCATAGTCTCCGCTGTTGAAGAGGGGCGTACTGTATTCAGCAACCTGAGCAAGTCGCTTACATGGATTCTGCCGACAAACCTCGGCGAAGGGCTGATCATCGTTGCAGCTCTTCTTCTTGGCGTTACTCTTCCGGTCACTCCTGTACAGATACTCTGGATCAACACTGTAACCGCCGTACTGCTTGGACTGCCCCTGGCCTTTGAGCCAATGGAGAAAGAAATAATGACCGAGTCTCCACGTCCACGGGAGGCGCCACTGATTAATAAGTATATGGTCCAGCGCATCATCATGGTAGCAATCTGCATTGTAACAGGATCTTTTCTGATATTTGAGCTGGCTTATTCAGTACGGGGTTTGATTATTGAGGAAGCCCGCTCCGCTGCCGTTACTGCCATCGTATGTTTTGAGATATTCTATCTCTTCATGTCGAGATCAGAGAGAGCTCCACTGTTGAAGCTTGTGTTTGCTTCCAATCCCTATGTGTGGATTGGGGTTCTTCTCGCTCTTGGTCTCCAGTTTGCCTTCACCTATATCCCTTTTATGAATACTCTCTTTGGAAGTGCGCCAATTTCAGCAGAGCTCTGGCTTGATATCCTGCTTGTATCTTTATTGGTCGTTCCTGTTGTAAGCGTGCACAGGAATCTAATCAGACGTTCAGAGAATAAATGATTACATGACAAACAATACGTTTATTGACGCAGATGTGACAATATTCTGCAGCAAGCACTTCCAATAGATGAAAAAACAGCCACCGTCCACTTCACATCAGCTTTATTTCATAGCATAATATGTAGTCAATGGATATTCTTGTATTTGCCAGGAAAAGATTGTACAATGAATCTAGCGTACAATGAATTAATTATCTCTTCAACGGAGGCAGATGGACATATGAAAATTGCAGAATGGATGAAAACTGAGCTTATCACAATTCCGGTTGATACGACAGTTGAAGATGCAATCAACCTTCTATCGGAAAAAAGGGTAGGCACACTGCCTGTTGTTGATGCTGACAGCAGACTTCTTGGTCTGGTCACATTGAAAAAAATTCTCAAGGAATTCCTTCCTGACTTTTTTAATCTCATAATGAATGTTGATTTCATAGAGGATTATGGAGCACTTGAATTGCCTTCAGCGGAATGGCAGGAATTCCTGAAAAAGAATATCACCGAAATCATGGAAAAAAAGCCCATCTCTGTATCCCATGAATGCACGGTCCTGAGCGCTATCAGCATAATGGCCAGACATCAGCTTAATGATCTCCTCATAGTAGACCAGGGTATTCTGAAGGGCCTTGTATCCACTGTCGATCTGGGCGTAGCCTTCCTGCACTGGATAAAAGACAATGCAGATACAGTTCAGGAGGCTTCAGAGCTTCAACAGGAAGATATCTAGAACTTCATGAAGTTGAAGAAAAGCAGGAACGTAAGTGTTGCGGTAATACAAGTTGCAAGCATCACAATCAAGCCGCTCCTCATCCATATTGCTGTTGTAATAGGTGTTTTTGTCTTTTCTGAAAGGCTTACTATCACCACATTTGCAGTAGAGCCTATCGGAGTGCCGTTGCCTCCAAAACCTACTCCCAGTGCCAGCGCCCACCAGAGAGGAATAACAGCAATACCCTGGGTCTCCAGGTATTGAATGACCGGAATCATCGCCATTGTGAAGGGAATATTGTCTACAAGCGCAGAGGCTATGGCAGATGCCCATATCACGATTATGCTGCATAACAGAAGATTCTCTTTAGCCAGCCCTACAATATTGCAGGCCAGAAGATTCAGAACTCCACTGTGCTCCAGCCCTCCAACCGTGACAAAGAGAGAAGCGAAGAAAACAAGCACTGCAAGCTCAATCTTGGAAAACACCTCCTCTACATTGGGCCTGACCCAGAGAAGACCGGCTCCTGCTCCCATTAGAGCTATCAGAGAGGGCTTCAGATGAACAAGACTGTGAAGAAAGAATAGTATGATGATCGAGGCAAGAACGATAATGAGTTTCCGGGCATTTTCCCTTTCCTTCAAGACAGATGTAAGATCCATATTCATCAACGCATCCAAACCTCTCGGTTTCTTCCTCAGAGTCCTTCTGAAAATCACAATAAGAACCACCAGGGCAATGATCCAGGCCATGAATACCTGGGGAGCAAGATGTATGATGAAATCCATGAATGACAGCTTTGCGGCAGAGCCTATCATGATATTAGGCGGATCGCCAACGAGAGTGGCAACACCTCCAGTATCCGATAAAAGAGCCTCTGCAAGCAGGTAAGGCACCGGATTAATACCGATCATTCTGCAGATAAGGATTGTCACCGGGCCAATCAGCACAACTGTAGTAACATTGTCGAGAAACATGGAGAGTAGTGTTGTCGTGGTTCCCAATGCAATAAGGAGGACAATGGGATTCCCACGGCTTTTCCGTGCGGCAATAATCGCCACATACTCGAAGAAACCTGTGCGCTCAAGCATGGAAAGCAATATCATCATGCCCAGGAGAAGGCCTATCGTATTGAGATCTATTGCTTTGAAGGCCTCATCAATACCATAGAAGCCCATCCATGTACCGGCCATCACCATTGCAACCGATCCCAGCATTGCTGCAGTAGTACGATGAACCTTCTCTGACATGATCAATGCAAAGGTTACAACAAATATTACTGTAGAAACTATTATCTTAGGATCGCCCATGATACACCGCCTGAACCAATATGGAAACCTGAGTTTTATTAATATTTTTTATCATTCTGAATAATCCTCTTTATTATGCCTGTTCAATGCATGACAAGTCTTGCAAATACCAGTTTGATTATACTTGAAACATGATTTCAACAGAAAGGTAGTATAAAATAATTACAGAAAGATTATAATATGCCTGGATTGTATTACCTGCAATGAACAACACTGAGAAAAGACGCACACCGCTTATGAGTCGATGCCTTCTTGTGACAGGCATCCTTCTTCTTCTCATCATAGCACTGCTTCTAAGATTCGCTGCAATAACGGACTACCTGTACCACGCCGCGGTGAAGGATCCGGAGAGGAAGATCCCGACTGGAAGGGTTATCGTGGCTCCGGCAGACGGCACGGTTCTGTACTTGAAGAGAGTCACGGCCGGCATGGTTCCTGAAGTCGTCAAGCGCGGCGTTACAGTGCCTGTTGAAGAGTATCTGAAGATGAAGCCGTCCCGCCCGTTCAAGGACGGGTGGCTTGCAGGGATCTTCATGAACACCCAGGGAGTCCACATCAACCGCATCCCCAGCGACGGCGTCGTTAAGGAAGAGATCGTGTTCAACGGGCCGCACATGGATATGACGGAAACAGAGCGGGAGATCATAATGACGCAGCTGATTCCAGGCGTGGTGTCGCTGAGAAAGCTCTTCAACCTCCCTCCCTTTCACATTGAGAACAAGGCCGACTATATCCTGAAGAGCGCCAGGGAGACCATGGTGATAGAGGAGGACAGAGGCACGACCCTGTTTGTCGTCAGGATTGCCGACTACTATGTCGGCAAGATCCTGACATGGGTTAAAAAAGGCGCCCGCGTGACAAGAGGCGAAAAGCTGGGTATGATAACCTGGGGCTCCCAGACAGATATCTTCATCGAGGACTCGCCCGGGCTCAAGATCAATGAATGTGTCGGGAAGTATGTATATGGCGGAGAAACGGTTCTTGCGACATATTGATATCTCTAAGGTGAACATGGCGCTCTTCTCGGCAATCATGCTCATTATCATAGTATTTCACGGGCCCCTGTTGTGGGCTGTCCGGCAGCTGCCCCTCTACCTTAAGGGCCGGATAGACGCTCCGCTCGAAACACGGCAGTGTCATGAGGCGGCAGCGATCCTGAGCCGGGGCGGCGACATCTCCGGAGCACTGCCGCTGCTGCAGCGCTCAATCAGTGTCGATCCCAACAGCGAAGCCCTATTCTGGCTTGGAGAGTATTACTCCCGAAAAGGGGAGCCTGACAGGGCAATCCTGTTCTACAGTCAATATCGCGGGATTAACCCTCTTGATGGGGCAGCCTGCCTCAGCCTCGCAAGGCTCTACGAGCTGAAGGGAGAGCCTGGCAAGGCCCGGGCAGTCCTGGAAGAAGGGCTGGAATCGTATAGACGCGTGAAGGACTATGAGCCGGTGATAGACGGCACCGTTAATGACAGGTACAACAGAAAAGCCGGACAGGCCTTCAAATCCCTGGTGAACTCAGACTCCCTGCTCCGCAGAGAGCTCACCCGCCTGAAAAGTGGAGATTAAAATGGGGACAGCTTACTAATATTTACAATTTGTTAACAAACAGGAATGTATAACTGGTGCGGCAATTGTCGCAGGTTTTTCGACAGTTTTCCAGAAGGGTAAGGAAAAGATACAGTCATAATCACTCTCCACAGCTTTTCTGAAGAGTTGCGGAACAGTTTGCAGCCATCAACACTGTCCCAGAGGCACGAAAAAAGTAGTAAGCTGTCCCCTGTATTGAAAGGCGTATTGGCGTGGTTATAGGCATAAAAAATGGTAAACTGTCCCCACTTTTATTTGACGATTACCAGCTTTGACTGACCTGTTATCAGACGGTGGGCATATGTCACCAGGTGCGGAAACCGGATAAATCCCGTCGCCACAAGCCTCCTTACAAATTTGAGTATATTCAGAGGAGTATAATAACGCTTTGTGATCTCAATCCTGATTTTGTCGAGATCGTGGACGGAATACTTGTCTGAATATATCTGAAGCTCATTGTTGTTGAATACTATGTGGTATTCAGGATAATCCTTTATGAAATCATTGAGCGGATTATATTTATCGGTCCGGAGAACTAGCACGGAAAGCGAATCAAGATCTACCCTGTTCGAGAAGACCGAGAGCCTGAGCATCTCTTCCTCTGTCTCGGTAAAATTGCCTATTATGGCAAAGCCGTGGATGAAGAAGTTGTATCTCCTGATGACCTTGAAGGCTTTAACGACCTCATCAGTTGTAAACCCCTTGTTCATCATGCCCAGAATTCGATCCGATGCCGATTCGATCCCGACGAGGAGCATCCTGATGCCGGCTTTTGCCATCTTTTCAAGCATCTTCGGATGCCTGCTTATCTCAATGCGCACTGCGGCGATGAAGTTCTTCCTTATGCCGTTTTCTATAATCAGATCGCATATCTTCTCGACACGCTTTGCGTCTACGGCGAAGTTGTCGTCGGTAATCACTACGGTCCCGGCTTTTATTGTTTTCAGCTCCCTCAGCACCGACTCGGGAGACCGGGCCGTCCACTTCCTCTTCTGCCCCAGTGGATTGTTCGAAAAGCTGCAGAACGTGCATTTGAACGGGCATCCCCTTGAAGTCGAGATGAAATCCATCTCAGCTCCAATGTCCTCCACGGCATATCTCTGCCTGCGCAGTTCCCTGTTCACGATCAGGCTGTCATCCATCTCCTCGAGCTCTCGGTTCCTGTTGTGGATGATCTGATCGCCCTTCCTGAACGAAAGGCCTTCAATATCTTCGAGATTCCTGCCCTCGACCAGCTCTCTCGTAATTTCCTCTCCGTCTCCCCTGACGATGCACGAAACCTTGGGATTATCCCTGAAGATCTCCTCGACGTGCGTCGTTGCCGAGCGCCCGCCGAAGACAACAAAGGCGCCATCGGGAATCTCCCTGAGCAGCTCGGGAATCATCTCTATTTCGAAGTCCCAGTTTATCGAGAATGCGGCAATCTGATTTTCCACATCGAAGTCTTTCAGATACGGCGAGAGGCTTTTCTCGTGCCGCAGATCCACCAGGGTGATCTCCACGCCTGCGTTGTGCATCACCGTGGCTATGATTTCCAGCCCCAGAGGGGGAAGAAACTTGTTGACAGGGGCATTTCTGTGGGTGGGAGGACGGACGCAGAGAGCTCTTTTGAATTGCATGGATCACCTCGGGCAGTCGGAATTCGAATCGGACAATCTGAGATACTGCGAAGGATTATATCAGAAAAAACGCCCCTGTTCAACAGGTCTTTTCAAAACCGAAGAATATTATGAACACGAGTTACGCACAAAATTAGTTTTTAGATAGAACCTTTCGGGTACTTGGTTTCGAGGGGTCGAGGGTTCAAGGAAAAAACAAATGTTTGAAGAAAACTTGCCTGAATTGCCTGAAACCCAGAACCCCAGACACCCTGAACCCAAATTGATGCATAAGTCGAATTATGAATACTGGGGCGCGCCTTCTGAAAACTTCTCACGGTCTCGATACAGGGGAACTCTCTCCTCCAGCCTGTGATTTCTCCTCACCTGCGGTAAAGAATCGCCTGATATACACGATATATGACAGGATCAACAAGGCGCTCGCTATTGTCATGAACAGAGTCGGCGTCTTGAGTGAAACTGTCATTGCAAGATATGTGGATGCCTGGGTCTGGTTGATTCCGGCCAGGCTCGTCAGCTGATCGGCCGGAGGTGGGAAAAGCGCGTTCATTACAGTAGCCGCAGAGAGAAAGAGCGACGACGCCAGGGCAGCCCACCAGGACCAGGGCCTCATCCTGTAGAGGCCCTGCGCCAGGGCCATGCCGATGAGAAAATGCAGCAGAACGTATGAAATGAGCAGAGGGCCGGTAATCAGCCTGCCGAAGAGAAGAACATATGGGAGCTTTGCCATCACTGAAATGACAAATGCGCTCAGCGATGTGAGAAATATCCACAGGGCCATCCCGAAGACCGGAAGCGGAGCCGCATCGGCCCAGCAGGGGCTGGTATTCACATACTCCAGGTACCGGCGCACAGGCTCACCGTGGTAAAGCCCCACGAGAGTTAGAGGGATGAGGATGGCTATAATGACAATTATCGCGAACATGCACGAAATGCCGAACGTGAGAACCTGGCCTGTCGCGCCTGAGCTCTCCATGGTGCTCTTGAGCACGGGTATCATGAAGACGAGAAAGACGAGCATGAGGACTCCCATCACGAGGGACGGCCACATAAGCGACAGGAGCACAGGCCTTACCCAGCGCCGAAGCCTCAATGCCTCAATTCCCGTAACGATGAAGAAAGCGCCTACTGCTGAGTACACCAGTACGGCTGACATCATGCTGGCTTTCTGCGCCTGTTCCGAGCCATGAGGAGCTGCCCCTGAAAATGCCAGTATGAGCAGCGCCAGGCCTGCAGCCATAGTTCCAATTATGAGCTGAACCACTCCGGCTATCCTTATCTGGAGGCTCCTGTCGCTTACCTCGGCGCGGGCTGCCGCCACCCCATTCCGACTCTCATCCGGAGCCTCTCCGGCTCCCTTTCCTTCGACATCTCTTCCATCCATGATAGGCTCTCCTGTCTGCCGGGATCGAAATATCAAGTGCCTGAGGCTTGTCCGCGCGCTGAAGCGGCGTACTGACGTGACACAGTTCCCTGCAATAATGGAATTCTGTCTCTTCATGGAGGTTCCTTTAAAAAATGGGGACAGACTCTTTTATTAACAAATGATAATTCTGCGGTCTGAGAACCTGATCAGCAGATCGGCCCATCATAAACGGATCTCCGCTGAAACGGCCGAAACGCCGGCTGCAAAGAGGACTTTGGCCCAGATAGAGGAAATAATTACTCAGGGGAACCGTGCATTGATATCTGCATATGATACCGCGACATAATCCTAACCCTGCGCTCAATCAGGAGACAGCAGAGCTGATGACGCGATCAGACACATGTCTTCAGAAGAACAGAGCATCCGGCTGAGAAATTGCCGGATAGCACTCTGCATGAAAGACGGCAGTCACTGTGACAGCCCTCAGGCTCATCTTTCCACTGCAGGATTTTGCAGGCATAACAATGCGAAGGAGTGGATACAATGGAATGGTACGGCTATCGAGGAAGGATTCTGAACGTCGATCTGTCTTCAGGAAAGACAGAAGAGGAAGAGCTCGACATCAATGCGGTCCAACAGTATCTGGGCGGGGCGGGAATCAACGCCTGGCTTCTCCACAGGCACACAACTCCGTCGACAGGCCCTTTTGACAGCGAATGTCCCCTCATATTCGGCGCCGGCCCTCTCGTCGGCACAGAGTTCCCTTCATCGGCGCGCTCCACCTTCACCTCCATATCACCGCTGACCGGCATTTTCGGCGATGCCAACGGCGGCGGCTATTTTGCCGCTATGGTGAAGCTGGCCGGATACGATCATATAGTGGTGCGCGGCATCTCCGAGTCACCGTGCTATCTAAACATAGACCGGACTGGAAAATGTACCATCGAGAAGGCTGATGAGCTCTGGGGTCTGGACTGTGTCGAGACTGACAGAGCCCTTGCGAAGAAGCACCCTGGAAGCATGACTGCCTGCATCGGTCCTGCAGGCGAGAAGATGGTGCGATACGCCAACATCCTGGGCCGGGAAGGCGGCAACTCATGGTCGCGCACAGGAATCGGCGCAGTGATGGGCTCTAAGAAGCTGAAGGCCATAGTGGCAAACGGGAGAGGGAAGATCCCTGTAAGGGAGCCGGAGCGCTTCTCGAAATTCTGCGAGGAGCTGGTCAGCTTCTGTTCATCAAATCCGCGCGTGAAAGTGTTCTCCCGATGGGGCACGATGATGCAGATCGGCATCTTCACAGCGCAGGGCCTGCTCTACCATCACAACTGCCGCCACAAGGCGGACCTTAAATACGCAAACAGGCTCGGCCTCAGGTCTTTCTGCAAGGCTGCCGAACACAGATCGAAAGGATGCTACCGCTGCCCCATCAAGTGCGAAAAAGAGTATACACTGAAGAACAAGCCCTTCGCAGGCGAGCGCGGCCCCAAGCACGAACTGGGTTATGCCTGCGCGTTTGGATACAACGTTGGGATAGAGAACCTCAACAGTGTGCTCCATCTCACGAACCGATGCAATGCTCTAGGTCTTGACGTAATCGACGCGTCATCATCGGTCGCCACTGCCATCGAGCTTTTCCAGGAGGGCATTCTGACACCCGCAGACACCGGCGGGATGACTCTGAGATGGAATGATCCAGAAACAACTGAGAAGCTGGTCGAGATGACAGCGGCGAGAGAGGGCTTTGGAAACCTCCTGGCCGAAGGTGTGAGAGAGATAGAGAAGTCTGTGGGGAAAGGTGCGGAGAAATTCTCGCTGCACATAAAGGGGATGACCGAGCCGGCCCACTGCTGCCCTCCCTTCATTCTGAGCTTCTCCGTGTCGACCCGGGGCGGCGATCACCTCAAAGGGATGCCGATACTGCTTACCGACTCATCGCCATCGACTGTGGAGCTTACGAAAGCCCTCTACGGCGGCACTGAAAAGGGCATCGACATGTATTCCCACGACGACAAGGGGAGAGTCGTCTGGTGGCATGAAAACTATAAGACGATAGTCGACTCGCTCGGAACGTGCTTTTTCCTGACAACCGTATGTCTCCCGAACGGGAGGCTCGAACCGGCCGAGCTTGCTGAGGCATACAGCTTAGCCACCGGAATCGAGTGTGATGGCGCGGAGCTCTTCAGAAAAGGCGAGCGCGCCTACCAGCTCGAGCGAGCAATAAATGCTGGGCGAGGCATCACGAGAAACGAAGATACATTCAGGCTGAGGCCAGAGAAGGACTCATGGGGCCAGGGAGTGGATCTCAATCACCCCGGAATGCTCGATGAATATTACAGTTACAGAGGATGCTCGAAAGACGGCCTTCCTCTAAGGCGCAGACTGGGAGAGGCTGGAATGGCTGAAATAGCAGACGCTCTGGAGCAGGCAGGGAAGCTCGGGGTTGAGGAGCCGGATAATTACATTTCACTCGAGACGATTATCTCTCCGCTTGCGAAGGAGTTCACAGCGCCGAGAACGAAAGCCGATGATGTCGGAGAGAGGATTGTAAAGGATAAAAAGATCATGGAGCTCGTCTCAGGCCCAGGCACAATAGACCTGGCAGGCTCATACATAGAGATCAGGAGAAAAGTGAAGGACTTCATGAAATCGCGGTATGGAAAGCCGACAGTGCTGGGCACAGGGGCTGCGGCAGGCTTCCTGTACTATCTGTTCAGAAATAAGAAACAGCAGTGAGGAATTACTTCCTGAAAAGCGAGAGACTCGGATTCCGGTTCTGGACCGCCGACGATCTGCCGCTGGCGGCATCGCTGTGGGGCAACCCGGAAGTCACACGGCTCTTCGTCAAAGAGCCGTTGACAGACTGGCAGGTCAGAGAGCGGCTTGAAAGGGAGCTCGAGAACGCTAGATTATACGGCGTTCAATATTGGCCGGCGTTCACGCTCGATGCCGGCCTCTTTACCGGATGCTGTGGACTCAGGCCCTGCGAGGGCGACGACCACATGTACGAGCTGGGATACCACCTGATCCCTGATGCCTGGGGTCGGGGCTTCGCCACGGAAGCCGGAGAAGCAGTAGTGCGATACGCCTTCTCGAAGCCCGGCATACACAGGCTCTGTGCAGGCCATCACCCTGAAAACCACGCATCGGGGCGCGTGTTGCTGAAGCTGGGCTTCACGAGGACAGGAGAGACCTTCTTCGAGCCTACAGGGCTTCTCCATCCATCCTATCTGCTTGAAAACCCTCATTCCGCCATGCCATTGCCATAAAGTGCTGTTCCCCATAACCATGAGGATATTTGAGATTTCCTGTTTGAAAGGCTGTGGATAAATACCCTGAATCAGGTCATTTTCACCCAAATGGGCGTACTTTTTCACCCAAAAGAGTGAAAAAAATGAAGACTTCCTGAGACTGAAAATGGTAACCTGGATATGAGAGTGAGCAAAAGCCGGTTGAAATCCGGCATTGCATGTCAAAGCTCGATCCCGGCTTTCAGCAGAATCGAAGCCCTGCATCAGGAGACGCATCCCGGGGGCTCGGCAGAACCAGGTTTATTCTGTCTTCAGATTGCTGCTGATATCTGAATGAGTTACGCAAGGGTGAGCGCTTTTGCAGGTTATGACATACGGAAGCCATATGGCACCTCCGTTGGCAGCTTCCCGCAGAAGCACTTTTTTTTTGCTCAACAGCATGACCCGCGCCGGGCGGAAATGCCGCAGCGGCCACTGGAGCGTCATCTCCTGACGAATGGAAGCTCCTAGGCCATCTCGCCTGCCGCAGCCTGGCGCAGGATTGCAATGTCGCGAAGCGGCGGCGCGCCGAACAGGCGGCTGTACTCCCGGCTGAACTGGGAAGGGCTTTCATATCCCACCTGGATCGCAGCGGTAGCGGCATCAAGCCGCTCGGCGAGCATCAGCCGCCTTGCCTCGTTGAGCCGCAGGCGCTTCTGATACTGAAGCGGGCTCATGGCCGTAAGCACCCGGAAGTGATGATGAAATGTCGATGCGCTCATATTGACCTGCCTTGCAAGGTCGTCGATGTGCATCGGCCTCGTGAAGTTGCCTCTCATCCATTCGATCGCCCTTGCTATATGCTGACTCTGGCTTCCTGCCGACGCCATCTGGCGCAGACGCGCGCCCTGGTCTCCCACGAGCAGCCGGTAGCATATCTCCCGCTGGATGAGCGGCGCGAGTATCGGGATATCCTTCGGCTCTGAAAGCAGGTCGATCAATCTCTGAAAAGAATCCAGCAGCGGCAGCGTGACCTCGCCGAGCGCCATTCCACTGCTTGATTTCTGCCGGCGCGGCGGAGGGAGGCTGCTGTCCACCATCAGCTTCGAAATCTCGCACAGATCGAGCTTCAGCATCATCCCCAGGCAGGGCTTTTCGCGGCTCGCTTCGACAATCTGCACGACTGTAGGCAGATCCACAGACGTAAGCAGAAAATGATGCGCGTCATACACAAAAGTGTCGCCTCCAAAATGAACACGCTTGGCGCCCTGCACGATCAGGCATATACTGGGCTCGTACATGCCGATTGTCGGCTGTGTCTGCTCTTCACTCCTGAAAAAATAAAACCCAGTGATAGCGGTCTCGATACGATTTTCCCTTTCGGTCCATCGGGCAATTTCACTTTTCACCGCCTCACGCACGGCTTCGATATCAGTGTTCTCAGATACGGTATCCACAGCCATTCTGCCCATGACAGCCTCCTGCTCTATTTATCAGAATTCCTCGATGCGTTTTCAATCATAGCACTTCTCGGACGATCAGGCAAGAATCGGGCAGGATTGGTCTACCTGTCCCGGCTCGTTTGGTATTACAATATGATCATCAGCGAGGCTCTGACAGGAGCATTGAAACAGCAGCGCGATGACCGAGGCATATGAAATGGGAAAGGCGGTTTAGATCTGTTCAGGGAATGAGAAAAAAACGACAGGAGCACGGTGATGAAAAAACTTGGATTCGGATTCATGCGTCTGCCACTTAAGGACCAGAGCGATTACAGGAGCATAGACATGGAGCAGCTGTCCCGCATGGTGGACACCTTTCTGGAGAGAGGCTTCACATATTTTGACACGGCCTACATGTATCACGGCAATGAGAGCGAAAAGGCCCTCAGGGAGACGCTCGTGAAGCGCCACAGCAGGGATCTCTTCACGGTGGCCACCAAGATGCCCACCATGTTTCTCAAAACAGAGGAGGATAAGGAGAGAATCTTCAACGAGCAGCTGGAAAAGTGCGGAGTGGATTATTTCGATTACTATCTGCTTCATAACCTGGGAGTCACCAACTACGAAACCGCTGAGAGACTGGGCAGTTTCGCCTTCATTGAGCAGAAGAAGAAGGAAGGGAGGATAAGGCGGACCGGCTTCTCATACCATGACCGGGCCGATCTGCTCGACGAAATCCTGATCTCCCACCCGGAAGTTGACTTCGTGCAGATACAGCTCAACTACCTGGACTGGGAAAGCGAGAGCATCCAGTCAGGAAAATGCCACGCAGTGGCGAGGAAGCACGGCAAGCCGATCATCGTCATGGAGCCCGTCAAGGGCGGAATGCTGGCGAAAGTGCCGGACAGGGTGGAAAAGCTCTTCAAAGACTTTCACCCAGACATGTCGGTGCCATCGTGGGCGGTCCGCTATGCGGCGAGCCAGGAGGGGACGATGATGGTATTGAGCGGGATGTCGAGCATGGAGCATCTGCTCGACAATACGGCATATATGCGGGAGTTCAGGCCTCTGACAGAGCAGGAATACGCCATCATCAGGGAAGCTGTCAGCATCATCAACGAATCAATAGCCGTTCCCTGCACGGCCTGCAACTACTGCACCGAGGGCTGCCCTCAGAACATAGCCATTCCAAAGTATTTTTCACTGTACAATACTGAAAAGCAGTCAGAGGCCGCAGCTTTCTCGCTGCAGAGGGTATACTACGACAACTACATACAGATCCATGGCAGGGCGTCAGACTGCGTGGAATGCGGCGCCTGCGAAAATAGCTGTCCGCAGCGCATCGAGATTACAAAGCATCTGAAGGACATAGCTGCAACTTTTGAGTGCGAGATATCCTTCCCCTGAGAAAAGGTTATTTCAACACAGAAACCGTGAAACGGTCAATCAGACGATTCCGGCGGCCGCGCGGAGAGGAACGGCAGGGCATCCGGATCGAGCAGGGCATTGATCACAAATGATACAAAGGAGATGATACGATGATCAGGAAATTAGTGGCCTATTTCTCACATTCAGGCAACACTCGCGAGATTGCCGGCCTGATTCGCTCAGAAGTCGGCGGCGACGAATTCGAGATTCAGTCAGAAAAGCCATATCCCACAGACTATGACACCATGGTGAAACAGGCGAAGCAGGAGCTTGAATCAGACCTCAGGCCCATTCTGAAGACAAAAATGGACGATGCAGGAGCCTATGATACAGTCTTCATAGGCTATCCAAACTGGTGGGGCACGATACCAAGGCCTGTCGCTGCATTTCTGACGGAATACGATCTCTCCGGAAAGACAGTAGTGCCTTTCTGCACGCACGAGGGGAGCCGGCTGGGACAGAGCGTGAGGGATATCAGAAAGCTCTGCCCCGGTTCAAACGTTCTGGAAGGTCTCGCAGTGCGGGGCGGCGAGGTCAGAAAGGCCCGGCAGGATATCGCCCGGTGGATCCGGGAGATCGGGGTGAAGGAGCAGATTACACAATAGAAGGTGATATATCCGGAAAGGCTTCAGAAAGGCAAAAGATGACCTTGTATGAGACTTAAGTATTAGATGTCAGGGTCAATTTTCCGGCTTTTTAACAAAAAGTTCAAACCTAAAGTCGATTGTATAAAAAGGTCAGGTCAGATATAATACAATCAGAAGGTCGACGATGACCTGAGCAGTAAAGAACGAAGTGACAGATGCAGCAAAGTTCAAGCCCGTATATCGAGGAGTGAATTGCTTAAAGAAGCGACAGACGCAGCAGAATCGCAGCAACAGAAACAGCAACAAAGTTCCAGCAGATGTAATCGATAAACAGCACAGTACAGGCAGATTTGAATAAACGGACGTAACAGAATCGTAACAAAGTATTTAAAAGGTGTTCACTCCTAAGGTATAAGCCTGAGAAGGTTGGTTCCCCCACCCCCCCCTTCTTAGGCTTCTTCTATTTCCGGGGCGCCGGCCTGCAAAATTGCAGAGGCCGGTGCTTCAGCGCTGACGAATATTCAGCCCTCCGATTCCACATATTATTTCTCTCAGAGGCCTTTGCCTCATTGAATGAATATCAACGCTGGTGAGTATAAAATCCTTACCATGGCTTTTTGAATCCGGATGGAGGATACTTCGTATATTTCCCTGGAAAGACCCAGCCTGTCAGAATTGACTTCCAGTCCAGGGACCTGTAACTGCTCAGCAGGCCGAGCATCTCTCCGTTATCCACGCACGAATCGTGGTCCAGGACGGCGTTTACAAGCCTCCGATAATTCTCTTTCCCTATCTCTCTGTAGATGATATGCTGAACTCTGAAGCACTTGACGTAGAAAAGCCCGAACTTGTCGCTCTGCTCTCTGAAATCGTTCATTATCGGCGGATCGTCCGAAGGAAGCTTCATATTGAATCCCCAGTGCTCATATATCTTTTTTACCGGGCAATACTCATCTGCCAGATATCCATCTTCTTTCATCGCGATAGGGAGAAAGCTGACGATGCCCTCTATGATCCACTGCGACTCTTCAGGCGCGCCTATGAACCAGAAATGGCCGAGCTCGTGATACAGCAGGGCTGGATTACCTGTCGGAGTGAGCCGGTATTCCAGGCGGACCGTATCCATATCGGTCGTGCCTCCCACCCATTTGGAGCCGACGTAAACCCTGTCCTCGCCGGATATGGAGAACCCTGCCTCCCTCCTGAAGCCGTATGTCTGGTTCAGATAGTGCTCGAGAGCCCTCAGATATGCCTCAGCCTCCTTCAGATTGCGCTGCGCCCACGCCTCCTGGCCTTTGTCGAATGAGATCTTCACCGCTATGAATCTGGTGGCGAGCCTCATATCCTTTTTAATCTCCACTCTCTCGCCTGCCAGGCACCTGATGCCTGAAAACAATGACAGCACTGTAAAAAATGCTACCACAGACACATATCTTCCCAGGCAATGTCTATCCGGCATCATATCCGCACCTCCGCCATTTCCGTTGCTGCAATAATTGTAACCGAACGAGATCGGGATTGCAAGATAAGAGGATTAAACAGGAACAGTGTTCAATATCTGCAGGTAAGATTTCATGGGTAGAAACACCGCGCCAGAGATAGACCTTTACGCAGACGGAGTCGAGGGAGACTGGAACATACCAATTCTCAACAACGCCGCCTCGCTGTTCAATTCGAGATGCGTTTTTCATGACAGGCACGGAATAAAGGAAAGCCTGAAGCCTCAACTGCTCGAAAGCTTTGACACATGCGACTCCCTGCTGTCCCTGAGGGAGTCATACCCCAGGATAATCGCCTGCGAGACAGGCGTTAAAAGCAGAAACATATTTCAGTACAGGATGAAAAGGGAGAAGACCGCCCTCATAGTCGGAAATGAGATATCGGGAATCGACAGGAATGTGCTCAGAATGTGCGACGACGTCGTGCACATACCGGTAACCGGCGCGGATATGCAGTCTCTCAACGTCGGCGTGGCCGCGGCTCTCGTGTTCTACTGCCTGCTCAATCCGGGAAGGGAGCGGGAGCATATTCCCTGGAAGCAGGCTCCCGACGTGCTGCTGCTGGACCCGTCAGACCCTCACGACCTGGGATGTATCCTGAGAACTCTATGGTGCTTCAACTGGGACAGGGTCTATCTCAGGGATTCCCATCAGATATGGTATGACGGCAGCGCCGAATCCAGGAACAGCGTTCTTGAAGCTTCGAGAGGCTTCAAGAACCATACCACCATAACTCCTTCTTCCCGGTGCAAGGAGAAAGGCTATGAAACAGCCTTCGTGATGACTGAGCGCGAGGGCAGGCCGCTGTCGCGCGTGAACTTCGCAGGCAGGGGAAGGACGTTACTCGTTTTCTGCGGAGATTCAGATACCTGCGGCCTGCCTGAAGGGATAGCCCGAAATGTGGAGCCTTTCCACATGGACTTTCCCGGCAGGAAGGCCAGGCCCCTGCTCAGAATAAGCGCATCCACGGCGCTCATGCTCGTGAGGAGCGTCTTCAGATGACAGGCTCGGCGAGTGCGTAAAAAGCACGGGAGGCAGGCGAGGATTTCATCCGGGGCAGCCAGGCCTTATCAATGGAAGGAATCAACCGGAATGAGCGACAGATATCAGTTCAACGCTCTCAGGAACGTTACGGACATAGCTTTCGATGAGAAATTCCTCCGAATATTCTACCCGGTGGAGAAGTCTAACGTCGACGCCGCAATCCTGAAGCACTGCAGGCGCCTGCTCAGTCTCGATTCCGTGAGGCCATACTACGCGCTGATGCCCGATTTTCATCCCGGCGAGGAGAACGTCATAGGCAGCGTAATCCCGACTGTGGATACGATCCTTCTATGCCAGATCGGCGGTGACATAGGATGCGGCATGCTTTTCCTCCCTCTGGGCGTTATGAGGGAGAGCATCGAGCCCTTCCTGGACGAGATATTCACGGCTCTTCAGAAGGTCATTCCCACTGGAACATCTTATAACGTGCACATCAATGAAAGGGTAAAGGGGCTCCCGATTCTCGACAGGGAGTTCAGGGCGCCGTTCAGAGGCAGCAGTTTCAGGAAGACGCTGATGGCCCAGACAGGAACGCTCGGAGGCGGAAATCATTTTCTGGAGATTCAGGCTGACGAGCACGGCGGGACAGGCATAATGATACACAGCGGCTCCAGATTTCTCGGGGTCAGGACAAGGGACCACTATGTGAAGAAGAGCCTCGAAATGGCCGGGAACGCCCCGGCGAAGCTCCCGGCACTTCCGGCAGGCTCCGAGGAAGGCTCGGACTATCTCCACGACATGGGGCTGGTCATGGACTATTCCAGGGAAAACCGGCTGGAAATGCTCCATAGAGCGCTGGAGGTCATATCGGGTTTTGTGGAGATCCCGTCGCGCAGCCTGTCTGAGAACCTGGTGGACTGCACTCACAACTATGCAAGAATGGAGACGCATTTCGGCGAAGAGCTGCTCATACATAGAAAGGGCGCCACATCGGCTTTCCAGGGAGAGCCAGGCATAATTCCCGGCAGCATGGGAACGTCATCGTATATCGTCGAAGGACGGGGATACCCGTTCAGCTTCATGTCCTGCTCGCACGGGGCAGGCAGGAAATACTCTCGCGGTGATTCGATGAGGCGCCTCTCCGATCACGAATTCAGGAAGAGCATGAAAGGCATCGTTGCGGATACCGGCTCGAAGAGAAAGGACGAAGCCCCTGCAGCCTATAAGAACATAAAAGACGTGATGAAGTATCAGAGCGAGTGCGTCAAGATAGTGCGCACCATGAGGCCCCTGCTCGTCGTGAAGGGATGACCGCAGATCCCTGTAACAGCTCAGAGGAGGATGAACTAATGGAGACAGTAGAATCCCGTTCTCCTGTGAGTATTACCTGCCCGTACCCCTTCATTACTTCGATACGTCATATTTATACAGGTGCAGATTAGAATCAGGCCCTGTGCAGAACACGTATGGAATGCCTCCGCTGCCAAAGGCGGGAGTGATGAAGCAGTTCGGATTCTCGGGCGGATTGAAGTTCGGATCGCCCATATTCTGCCACGATGATCCCAGAAAATGCTTGACGCCGTATTGACAACATTCGGGATCAGGAGCATCCAGCAGGGAGTATGCCGTGAAGATATCGCCGTTCTTTATTGCGGGAGCTCCCGAAAAATAGGGAAAGCTTATCAGCCACGGCGTCTCGATGACTGGATAGCCGTACCAGGCTCCGTCCTTATATGAGTACAAGTGCAGAGTTGACATGTAGCCGTCTTTTCCCCTCCTCTTTCCGGCATCAGTCTCCGTCAGGTACGAAACATAGAAATCCTTGCCTTTGTCCACAGAGACGCCAAGGCAGTACGTCGGGCTGCTGAAGTCGCCCAGTATCGTCCAGTTCCCGTCCGGGAAATAGCCGGCCACCAGGGAGTCGCAGTCCATGAAGGCCATGTAGACAGTGTTTCCAACTCCGGCAATCTTCGGGAACATGCCGTTGAACCCTCCGTCGATAAACTCCTTCCAGACTCCCTGATTGTCGAAATAGCCCACTGTCACATATGAGTCATCATCCTCATATTGATAAGCCAGGTATGCGTATGTCCCGCTCACATACAGCGACGGAATCTCCGCGCATGAAATGGTTCCGACAGTCGTAAACGCCCCGTCCGCATACTTCGCCACATGGACGTCTCCATCAATGCAGTATGCCAGGTAAGGCACGCTGTTCTCATTCAGCGCCAGCGATGAAAACCCGCCGTCAGTCCCCACGTCAATGGACGCGAGTTTATGATAGCCGCTGCTGTCATAGCATCCGAAGCAGACGAGCCATGTGCCGAGATTCTCATCGTAGTTGTCAAAGCTCACATAGGCCGTTCCAGTGGAGGAAAAGACCAGGTTAGGGCACTGCTGCTCTCCGCCCTCTGCCGCTCCCATATCCCACCAGGTGGCGGTCGGAGTTGGAGAAGGCGATATGGTCTGAGTGGGAGAAGGAGTCGGGGAGGCAGACGGACTCGGAGAAGGCGAAGGAGAAACCGTCTGAGTCGGTGAAGGCGTCGGGGAGACAGAAGGACTCGGAGAAGGCGAAGGCGGAGTTGGCTGCGCAGTAGGGTTGGGAGAAGGGTCGTATCCCGTTGAATAACTGTTGCTGCCAGTTCCCTCGTTTGTGAAGACGGTCAGGCTAACTGCTGGAACGGCTGCTTTTACGTGCATGCCGCTTCTGTATGCCGAAGGGACCCTGCATATTATTTGGGAATCAGTCCACTGATATATGATATCGGCATTTCCGCAGGAGCTGTCCTGAAATGTAAAGCGCACATAACCTTTGCCCGGCTCATTTCCAAAATATGCGCCGCTGATCTGGCACCAGTCGCCTATCCTGACAGGCTGGCCGCTGCTGTTCAGATTGACTATTCCGAGAATCTGGGGCACCCTGGCGCTGCCTGAGTCACTCCAGTAATTGGCAGACTGGCCGCCTGAGCCTCCGCATCCGTGAAAAAACATCATTGAAATCGATATCAGGATGATAGTCAGGTACGGAGCCGGCATTCTTTTATGCATTCATTACCTCCCTGGTGCTGCTTTAAAATCCAAGCCACAGTTTTTAAAAGTCGAGATCCACTGCCAGACCGGCACTCGAAACGAGGCCTAGTTCGTGAAAAAACCCTTCAGCAGCATTATAATCTATCAGATTGAAGAAGCTGTGAATATTCTGTGAAGAGTCGGTGAAGAGCATTCGGTGCGACTTTCTGCCATCATAAGGCAGCATTCGATACAATCACCGCAAAGAGCCTGCATGACCGTTACAGATCCACTGTTACAAGTATAATGCAATCTGTCAAGGCTCTTTATATGCATCAGCACAAGACACGCCTTCCAGGAATCCAGAAACTGCCGGTTTCAACACCCGTTTCTCCCTCAGGGGAACATCGCAGACTGCCGCACTCTGCTTCGATGATTTCCTTCCCGCTACTTCTTCAATGTGAGAGGCTGCGCCTTCACTGAATGTATTCGAAGAACTGTTTCGCTTTCATGAGGGAAAAATGAGACCGGACCAGAATTAATATATACGGCGTCAGACTATTGATGTGAAAAAAGGGAGCGCAGATGAACAAGCCGGCTAAGACAGTTCTGCTCGTGTGTGGAATATTTCTGGCGGTCCTGTTTGGAGGGCTGGCATACTCTGTGATCACCTCTCCTCCGCCTGTGGCACTGTACATAGATAACTGCCTGGACAAGCCCGTAACGGTCAGGATGGACCAGGGAGAGACTTCCTCCCTCGATGCCCACAGTATTGCAAAGCACATGGTCAAGACGGGGGTTCACAAGGTGGAGATCTCCGACAAGGACGGCAAATCCATCGAGAGCCGGGACGTGGACTGTAAAAAAATAGGCTATGTCTACATATTCAATATCAAATCGGCAGGCAGATACGCGATGTACACCGTGGCATACGGCGGAGCGAAGCTCAAAGAAGAAGATATGGTGAAGCCTCTCGAGACCAAAGCGTTTTATGTCGAGGGGTGGAGCCTGTGCGAGGCTTTCCCGGAATCAATCCGAATCAAGGGAGGCGGGATTACGCTGTCGAGGATCGGGCACTATCCGCTTCACAAGGACTACCCCTGCTGCCAGGAGCTCTACAAAAGCCTGAACAGGTAATCTGAAAGCCGGCAGACCTGCTGCTTCTCTGATGGTTGACATTATGAAAAAGTATATTTATAAACCCATGCCGGCAATCGAAAAGGCAAATTCCACTCTTCAGGAGCGCTTTCCCGGATTCTGCGATCTGATGCTCCGCGCCCGCATCCTCCATCAGGACAGAGTCGCCAGGCCTCTCATAACGAAGCGCATTTCAGCGATTAAAGGAGTTTCTCCCTTTCCCGGTTTCAGCTCCATCGAGATAGAGACAATCAACCGCTGCAACAGCACATGCTCGTTCTGCCCCGTCAACACCAAAGATGATCCCAGGCCGTATGCGATAATGGACGACGGCCTCGTTGAGTCGCTGTTCGACCAGCTGGGGGCCATGAAATACAGCGGATCCCTGGCGCTCTATTCAAACAACGAGCCTCTGCTGGATAAAAGAATAGTAGCTCTCCATCAAAAGGCGAGAAAGACGGTGCCGGATGCGTCGATACACCTCTATACAAACGGCATACTGCTGTCGCAGGAGATTCTCAGGGAGCTGATGCCCAGCCTGGACGAACTGGTGATAGACAACTATGACGACTCACTCAGCCTGCTGCCTTCCGTGAAAGCCCTCATCCCGCTCATCGAGGCCGATCCGGAGCTGATGGGAAGAATCAGGATCTACGTGCGCAGTAAAAATGCAGTCAGGAGCACAAGAGGCGGTGAGGCAAAGAACAGGAAGAGGATCCGCTCCACCCTGACCTCTCCGTGCGTGCTCCCCTTCTCTCAGATGGTAATCAGGCCTGACGGGAAGGTAAGCCTCTGCTGCCAGGACGCCCTCGGCAGGATGACCCTCGGTGACTGCGCCAGGGACAGCCTCCTGAAGATATGGCACGGGAAGCACTTCAGGAATATCCGCAGAAAGATAGAAAAAGGCAGAAGCGCGCTGGCAATGTGCAGCCAGTGCGACCACTTCGGCTACTGATCCAGACCGGAAAAGTAGTTAACTGTCCCTGCTTTTGGTCGGAAAAGTAGTTAACTGTCCCTACTTTTTGAGGCGGATGTATTCGGCTCTGAGGCTTTCGTCGGTGTCGAGAAGAGGAATGAAGTTTCTACTGAAGTACTCAGAGCCGGCTCTTTCGAGCGCGATCGCCCTGCGGGCCATTCGGGCCGTGCCGTCTCCCCGGCCTCCCTTGACCACATCGATGTTGAAGAGAGCCTGATCACTGCAAAAGACATCGCCTCCCCCGCTTTTCCTGGAAGCCCTGTTGATGGAGAAGAACTCAAGGGCCGGATAGTCGTCGGTATTCTCCCTGCTCACTTTCGGCTCCCAGTTCCTGAAGGGATTGTCGCTTATCCGGATATCTTCGAAGTATTCGTCGAGGATGAGGCCCGGGATGCTCTTCCGCAGCTCTCTCTGCAGCATTGGCGGAGGAGCCGTCTCGCTCAGCCTCCTCATATTGAGCGGACGATTGGAGCAGGTGATCTGGCAGTAGCTGTCCCTGAGCAGCGTGAGCTCACAGTGTGCAAAGCTCTTCCGGAGCGCAGAAAGAACAAGGATGACTCCCTCTCCGGACATCTCGCTGGTGGACAGCCACGTGCAGAAAACGCCGTCCGGCTTCAGGGCTTTCGCCACTCTGCCGTAGAACTCAACGGTATAAAGCTTGTAAGCGGCAAAGTAGTCCGGAGCTTCGGCCGTGTTAAGGATCGCGTCGTAGACTCCTTCCCTTCCCGCCAGAAAGGCCCTCCCGTCGGCTTGGAAGAGCGACACCGAGCTGTTTCCAGCGATGCCGAAGTTTGCATATGATACTTCAGGCAGCATCATGAAGAACGCCCTGTTAAGATCGACCACATCTGTCGATCGGAAGAGCGTGGACAACACTCCGGACGAGATGCCGGTGCCGAGCCCTATGACCAGTGCCTTATCAAGGCGAGGCGCATAAAGTGCAGGGATGACGCCGCTGATCATCTCGGCGGCGTTGATCCTGTCCTCTTTCCTGACGACAATGCTCACGTGGCCGTTATAGGAGATCCATTCCAGATCCCCGACAGTCCGGATCAGCGTGGCGCTGTCGGCACCGCTCTTGAAGGTTCTGACTTCGTCCCTGCTGTCTGTCTTGCCAACCCAGGGCGACAGGTAGAAAAACCTGTCCTGCCAGACGAAGGCGAGCACTGTAAGAGAAACGACGCAGGCCAGCCCGGCCGGGATCTGTGCCGCAGACCATCTTTCTCTCAGAAGCAGGCAAGAGAGAAGGAGAAGCGAACCCGTCGCTATGAGGAGAGCACTGCCTGACATCAGTGGATGGCCGGCATAGACATAGAGCAGATATCCGGCTGCGTTTGCCACGCCCGAAATGAAGAGAAGCTTCCCAGACTCACCTGCCACCTCTTCTTCAGCGTACATCAGCGAGGGTATCATCGCTCCGAAGAAGATCATCGGGAGAAGGGCGAAAAATGATGCGAAGGTTAGCCTGTGAGCCAGCGTGAGCAGCTCTGAGGACTGGACCAAAATCAGAGTCGACTGATAGAGCTTCTGAAGAGGGTGGAAATTGCAGTACAGCAGCGCCATCGTAAGCACAGCGCCGAGCAGGCAGTATCTGAAAGAGATCCGCACTTTCGAAGCAAGAGCGGATCCGATGAACAGGCCGGCCAGCGTCACACAGAGCGCCACAGCGAAGTTCTCCCTCTGGGGGCTGAACACGTGATAACAGAGCTTCATGAAGAACATCTGGAATACGGCGCTGCAGAGGCTTGCCGCGAACAGCGCAACGAGGACCTCCAAAGGAAATTTACGGCCAGGAGCGGCGCCGCACTTTGGAGGAGCCATTCCAGCGGTCAGCAGTACGATTCCCATCAGCGCATTGACACCGCCAACTGCCTGCAGGGAGCTCCTGATTCCGCAATGCCTGACGAGAAAGATCTCCACGATGAGGATACCTGCCACCGCTCCGAGGTTATAGGCTGTGTAAATCCCCTGGAATGAAGATCCTGAGCTTCTTAAGCCCTTTGCATATGCGCTGAACAGGGGAACGCTGAAGCCGATCAGTAGGGACGGCACTATCACCATAAGGGCAGTGGCCGCGGTGGTAAGAGGCGGGCTTGCAGTAACCGCAGGCAGGACCCTGTGAGCCGACAGGAGCGAGAGCAGCGCCGGAAGTAAAAAGGCATAGAGCCCTGCGCCAATCTGAAGAAACGGCAGCGCTCCCGGCGCCCTCCAGGCAATCCCGGAACCGATGGCCATTCCTATGAGAAAGGTACCGAGAAGAGCCGCGCTGACATAGTACATATCGCCCAGCACGGTCGTGAGAGCTCTCATGAAAAGAACCTCGCAGGCGAGAGCGCAGGCGCCTGCGATGAGCGCCAGTACCGTCAGCAGATTCAGGCGGCTGCTCCGGCCCCGGCTTTCGCTGGTCTGTCCGGTCTTCATTTCAGTATCTTCAATCTGTCCTTGATAACACAGTCATCAGGCTCTTCCCTGAGGGCTTCGGAATAGCACTGGAGGGCTCTCGCCATATCACCCTTCTCACGGTAAAGATCGCCTATATAAACTTTATACGCCGTAAAGAAGGACGAGGCAACTACAACCCTGCCGACAAAGCTGTCTGGATACACGATCTCTTTCGAGTCCTTCCCGAAATACTTTTCGAGAATCTGGCGGGCCTTCTCCCAGAACTCAACGGCCTGCGGGACATCCCTGACCGCCTCTCCCTTCTCCTTCGCGTCGATGGCCCTGGCGATAAAGCGGTGGATCTCCCTGCTGTTCCAGTTGTCTCGAATCCCTCTTCTGCCGAGATCGCCAAATCTGTCGTTGAGTCTGTCGAACCTGGCCCTGTCGACCTTCTCGTTGAAATAGACGTACAGGATGAGCATCGCAAACTCCGGGTAAGGGAGCAGAGCCCTCTGGCTCCTGTCGGCCTGCGAGGTCGAGAGGTCTATCAACCTGTACAGCGCCCGCTTTGCCGTATCGACATCGCCGGCTCTCACGGCGGCCCTGTGAAGGATGAAAAGGGAATCCACCTCATCGTCGGGAGTCAGCTTGAGAGAAAGCCCCTTCTGAATGCTCTGCACAGCGGACCTGGGATCTCCCCTGGCAAAATCGATCTTGCCCTTGATGTAGTAGCTCTCCGCCGAGAGGTCGCCTTTCCTGATGTATTCAAACGCCTTGTCAAGTTCGGAAGGGTTCCTGAGCGACTTCATCAGGTAAATGTCAGCCATGTACGAGTAAAACCTCGTGTCGTGGGGAACTCGCTCGAGGTGAGCTTCGCACACCCTCATAGCGTCATCGAGGCGCCCTGTGAGATAATAGGGCCAGTAAAGGTTTTCGAGGCTGGCCGGGTTCCCTGGATCTCTTTTGTAAGCGTTCTCGTAGTATGAGACCGCCTCAGGGAACATTCCCATCGTCTCTGCAGTCTTTCCTAGCCTGGTGTAAATCTCCGGGTTCTCCGGATCCTTTTTCAGCGCTTCCTCATAAGAGGCAAGCGCCCTGTTGAGCTTCCCCTTCCTGAGCGAGCGCTCCGCGGCGGTGTACCTGTCCACCCTCTTCCATACCATGATTGAGATGACGATCCCGATGATGATCAGAACGACCACCACGGCTGCCATGAACGTCTTCCTCACCGCGCAATCACCCCCGACGCCTTAAGCTTTGAAGCCATGTCATCGAACATCCACCGTAGCAGGGTCTTGCAGTGGACACAGAAGCTCCCGTCGAGCGCGAAGATGTCGCCGTGCTTGATGAAGGCCTCTTCGGCGCACCCTCCTCCACAAATGCCGAGCCCGACGCAGTCAAAGCACTCCTTCATTGTGAGAGGCGAGCGCCTGCAGAAGTCGAGCGTGAGCCCGCCGTTCAATATGCTCTCCCTGATACCGGGGTCATCGAGACTGCCCCAGCAGAATCGGTGATCGTCAGCAGCCACGTGGCAGGGCCCCATCACGCCGTCCGCGCAGAGGGCTATCTGCCCTCCGTACCCTCCGCAGTCGTGAA